>OHZC01000071.1_pt1 | contig 51702 bp, 45 predicted proteins | sample 1580361 | NCBI WGS metagenome assembly OHZC01 (sample SAMEA3882532, study PRJEB24775) | human gut metagenome | biome: human-associated habitat; feature: intestine environment; material: feces | place: Netherlands | collected 2009/2010
GAATGTGTGGATTTTGATGAGGAAACTGTAAAAAAATGGCTTGTGAGCTAATATTGTAGTGAAATGTAAATTAGAGGAAGCAATCTTTGGGCGAGAACTCGGAGGCTGCTTCCTCTTTTATTGAGATAATTGCAGGCATTGGCAGTAGGACGGGGCTTTAGCCCATGAGCTTGTATGGTCTCTGTTTTTTTACTGTTTCTTTATATTTTTTTTATTGAATTATCCGCACTTATTGATAAAATAGATAGTATGCGCACGATTGCGGATATTTTTGCATTCGTGCATGGGAATAAATTAACCGGAAAGAAAGGAAACGTTTATGAGTAAAATTTTCAAAAATCTGATTCCATACTGGCGATGGATCATATTAATATTTGTTTTTCTCATTGCTCAGGCTTACTGTGATCTGGCTCTGCCTGCGTACACATCTGATATCATCGATGTGGGTATCCAGGATCATGGCATTGAGCATATCCTGCCAAAGGAGATTACCTCGGAGGATTATCAGATGGCACAGACATTTATGCTGTCTGACGAGAAAGAAAAATTTACGGACTGTTACGAGGCAGAGGATGCTTCAAAATCTGATGACAGTGTGGCAAAATACAAGCTGACAGCTGATTCGGACACACTTGATGAGCTGGATGAGGATCTTTTGGTTCCTCTTGTCATGGCATATCAGGCTTTTCAGTCGGGGGAGCAGATGGATGTGGATGCATCAGCTATCCCGCAGGGAGTAGCGCTCGATGATACCATGATAAAACAGATAAGAAGCAAGGTGCAGGACAAAATCGATGCGGTGGGTTCATCTACACTAAAGTCCATGGGTGTAGCTTTTGCGACAAAGTGTGATGAGAATGCCGGAATTGATGTGGATGCCAACCAGATTGCTTATCTGTGGAAGGCAGGAGTAAAGATGGCAGGCTTTGCAGCAATTATGCTTATAGCAGCATGTGTTGTAGGCTTTGCGGCTTCTAAGGTCGGTGCCGCTGTCGGCAGGGATTTGAGAGAGAAGACCTTTTCAAAGGTTGTAGGTTTTTCAAATGCCGAGATTAACAAATTCTCTACGGCATCACTTATTACGAGAAGCACGAACGATATACAGCAGATTCAGATGGTTACTACTATGATGCTTCGTATGGTGCTTTACGCGCCAATCGTTGGTATCGGTGGTATCATCAAGGTGGCACAGACCAAATCCGGCATGGAGTGGGTGATTGCCATTGCGGTTGTTGCCATCATGGTTTTTATTTTCACGCTGGTCGGCATTGCTATGCCAAAGTTCAAGATTATGCAGAGTCTTGTAGACAAGGTAAATCTTGTTTCTCGTGAGATTCTTACAGGTCTTTCTGTTATCAGGGCGTTTGGCCGTGAAAAAGAGGAAGAAAAGAGGTTTGATGAGGCTAACCGCGAGCTTACACGCACACAGCTTTTTACAAACCGCGTCATGACCTTTATGATGCCCGGTATGTCCATGATCATGTACTGCATCACACTCGGTATCGTGTGGGTTGCAGCAGGCAGAATAGACAAGGGCTCTATGCAGGTAGGTACGATGACTGCGTTTATTACATATGCCATGATGATTGTTATGTCATTCCTCATGCTTTCAGCCATGTCCATCATGCTTCCGAGAGCTGGTGTTGCGGCAGAGCGTATCGATGAGGTTATAAAGACAAACAGCACTGTAAATGATCCAAAAGAGCCTGTTACTGAGGCTGATCACAGAGGTGTTATCCGTTTCAACCATGTGGATTTCAGATATCCGGGAGCAAAGGAGGATGTGCTTTCAGACATTGATTTTGTGGCGGAGCCGGGCAAAACCACAGCTATCATCGGAAGTACCGGCTGTGGAAAGTCTACACTTGTAAACCTGATTCCGCGTTTCTATGACGTGACTGGAGGCTCAATAGAGCTTGATGGACACGATATCAGAGACTACACACTAAGCGAGCTTCGCGAGTCAATAGGCTTTGTTCCGCAGAAGGGTATTCTTTTTTCGGGAACCATCGCCTCAAACCTGCGCTTTGGTAAAGCAGACGCGAGTGATGAGCAGATAAAAAAGGCTGCGGATATCGCACAGGCTTCTGAGTTTATCGAGACAAAGAATGACAGGTATGAAAGCTCAATCGCACAGGGCGGCTCAAACGTGTCAGGTGGTCAGAAGCAGAGGCTTGCCATAGCAAGAGCTATCGCAAAGGACCCTCATATCTATGTGTTTGATGACAGCTTTTCAGCACTCGATATGAAGACTGACGCGCGTCTGCGTGCAGCCTTAGCAGAGGTTACAGAGAATGCTTCCGTCATTATCGTGGCACAGCGTATCAGCACGATTATTCATGCTGACCAGATTCTCGTGCTCGATGACGGTAAAATCGTAGGAAAAGGCACCCACGAGGAGCTTCTTAAAAATTGCGATGTATATATGCAGATTGCACAGTCACAGCTTTCAGCCAAGGAACTTGGACTTGATGATAAGGCGGCAGAAACTGCAACTGATAAAGCAGCAGATAATGCAACAAAAACAGCAACAGATACTTCGGCTGTATCAGGCTTAGATAATGAAAAGGAGGGCATGTAAGATGAGTGAGAATAACAACGAACAGTTCAAGATGCCTCCTAAGAGGCCAAGAGGGCCAATGGGACATGGCCCCGGAATGGTCACAGAAAAGGCCAGGGATTTCAAGGGCTCTACAAAGAAGCTCATAAAGTATCTCGGCAGATACTGGGCTGCTATCATTGCAGTTATGATTTTTGCAGCAGTTTCGACTGTCTTCTCCGTTGCAGGACCGAAGGTCATGGGTAAAGCCACCACTGCGCTTGCCGAGGGACTCATGAACAAGATTGCGGGAACAGGCGGCATAGATTTTGATTATATTGCAAAGGTTCTTTTGTTTACGCTGGCTTTATATGTGGTGAGTGCCATCTTTATGTTTGTCCAGGGGCTTATCATGACAGGCATCACGCAGAAGACCTGCTATAGGATGCGTAAGGACATCACGAGCAAAATCAACCGTATGCCGATGAAGTATTTCGAGTCAAGGACATACGGTGAGGTACTTTCGCGTATCACAAACGACGTGGACACACTCGGACAGAGCTTGAACCAGAGTATCACACAGATTATTACATCTGTTGCCACTTTGGTCGGTACACTGGTCATGATGCTGTCTATTTCACCGCTCATGACGCTGATTTCACTCGTTATCCTGCCTGTTTCGATGATACTTATTTCGTTTGTCATAAAGCATTCACAGAAATACTTCAGACAGCAGCAGGAGTATCTGGGACACATAAACGGACAGGTCGAGGAGGTGTACGGAGGCCACCTCGTCATAAAGGCATATAATAAAGAGGCAGAGACTGTAAAGACCTTTAAGGAGGCCAACAATGTGCTCTACAAATCCGCATGGAAATCACAGTTTCTCTCAGGACTTATGATGCCTATCATGCAGTTTGTAGGAAACTTAGGATATGCGGGAGTAGCGATCTCAGGTGGTATACTTGCCATAAAGAATGTCATCACAATCGGAGATATCCAGGCCTTTATACAGTATGTGAAGAATTTCACACAGCCAATCCAGCAGATAGCACAGGTGGCAAACCAGCTTCAGTCGATGGCGGCTGCATCTGAGCGTGTATTTGAGTTCCTCGAGGAGGAGGAAGAGGATATAACAGTGGAAAATCCTGTAAAGCCAGACCATATCGAGGGAAGTGTAGAGTTTTCGCATGTACACTTTGGTTATAATCCTGACCAGATCATCATCAATGATTTTTCTGCACAGGTTAAGCCGGGACAGCAGGTTGCTATCGTTGGACCGACAGGAGCGGGAAAGACTACCATGGTCAAGCTTCTTATGAGATTTTATGATGTAAGCTCAGGTGCCATTCTTGTAGACGGACATGATATCAGGGATTACAACAGAGCCGATCTGCGAGATGCATTCGGCATGGTATTGCAGGACACATGGCTCTTTAAGGGCACCATTATGGAAAATATCCGCTACGGCCGTCTGGATGCCACAGATGAGGAGGTCATCGCGGCAGCAAAGGCAGCACATGCGCATCACTTTATCCAGACATTGCCGGGTGGCTACGATATGGAGCTCAATGAGGATGCATCCAATGTGTCACAGGGACAAAAGCAGCTTTTGACAATAGCAAGAGCCATTCTTGCAGACAATCCTATCCTGATCCTTGATGAGGCCACATCCTCTGTCGATACACGTACAGAAATCCGTATCCAGAAGGCACTCGACAATCTGATGAAGGGCAGAACAAGCTTTGTCATCGCCCACAGGCTGTCTACTATCAAGAATGCAGATATGATTCTTGTCATGAAGGACGGAGACATTATCGAGCAGGGTACACATGATGAGCTTCTTGCAAAGAACGGATTTTATGCAGAGCTGTATAACTCTCAGTTTGAAGAATAGAGAAAGCACGGGTATCGTGCAGTTTTGCGAATATGCGTGGGGCTGAATGGTTACATAAAATTTTAAAAAAAATACGCTCTCGACAAAATTCGACAAAATGTGTTATCATAAAAGCATAAAATTTGTTTTGACATGACAGTAATTGGCGGCATAGGAGAGTTTGATGAGCACTTTAAATGTCGCAGTAGCAGACGAAAAGAAAAATATGCAGAGTTTATTAAAGGGCATGGAGTTTTTAGGAACAGCAAGAAGTAGTGATGAAGCATACAGCATGATAAACGGTAATGCCGGTTCTGATGTGATACTTGTGTATGTAAAGAGAGCATCAGGTGACACTGAGCCACTTGATGATACATATATGGAGAAAAAATCCCTTGAGACACAGGTGACGGATATCATTCATGAGATAGGTGTTCCGGCTCATATAAAGGGATATCAGTATCTGAGGACTGCGATAGTGATGTGTGTTGAGGATATGGAGATGCTTAGCTCTATCACAAAGCTTTTGTATCCCACTATTGCAAAGAAGTACAAGACTACCTCAAGCAGGGTGGAGAGAGCCATAAGGCATGCCATCGAGGTGGCATGGAGCAGAGGCAGGATGGATACGATAGACTCCATGTTTGGATACACTGTAAACTATGGCAAGGGCAAGCCGACTAATTCGGAGTTTATTGCCCTGATAACAGATAAAATACGTCTTGGAATGTAGATTTGCAGCTTAAACAGCACAAAAATCGTCATTATAGACAAATAAAACCACGTTTTGATAAATTTACTAGGCAAAATGTACTCCCGCGTGATATAATATGGTATACATTCTATTGGTTTTAGGATGTATACTATATTTTTTATCAGATTAATCGTTGTTTAAATAACTGTAATCTGGGGGAGGTTTCAGCATGGACAAAATTAAAATATTAATGGCCGCATCAGAGGCAATACCTTATATGAAGACAGGTGGACTTGCTGACGTAGTGGGATCTTTACCAAAATATTTTGACAAGGACAGATATGACGTGAGAGTTATACTTCCGAAGTACAAATGTATGGATGATAAATTACTGCCACAGCTTAAGTTCGTCTGTCATTTTTATGTCAATCTCAACTGGCGCAGGCAGTATGTGGGGATTTTTACATCGCAGTATGATGGTGTGACATATTATTTTGTGGACAATGAGTTTTACTTTGCAGGAGATAAGCCATACAACAATATATACGAGGATGTGGAGAAGTTTGCTTTCTTTTCAAAGGCGGTGCTTGAGGCTTTGCCGGTTATAGATTTTGCCCCGGATGTGATACATTGTAATGACTGGCAGACAGGACTCTTGCCGGTTTTCCTAAAGACAGTGTACGGCTCAGACAATTTCTATGCAGGTATCAAGACAGTCTTTACCATTCACAATATGAAGTTTCAAGGGCGTTGGAAGATTAAAGAGGTGGCTGATGTTACAGGACTTCCGGAGCATATTTTTAATTCAGGGGAGCTGGAGTTCTATGGTGAGGCTAATTATTTAAAGGGCGGCATAGTATATGCAGATGAGATTACGACTGTCAGTCCGACATATGCAGATGAAATCTGTACACCTGAGGGCGGAGAGGGCCTGGATGGCCTGATGCTTGAGCGGCGCAGGCATTTGAGAGGCATTGTAAACGGTATAGATTATGATGTCTTTAATCCTATGAAGGATACATATCTGGATAAGCATTTTTCTGTAAGGGAATTGAGTGGAAAGGTCGTTAATAAGCGTCAGCTGCAGGAGAAGTATGGTCTGGCTGTGGATAAGGATGTCATGCTGATTGGAATGGTTTCGCGTCTGACAAATCAGAAGGGCTTTGATCTGGTGGCATATGTGATGGAGGAGATGCTTTCCACCATGAATGTACAGTTTATAGTGCAGGGCACAGGAGAGCAGCAGTACGAGGAGATGTTTAATTATTTCCATGGCAGGTATCCGCAGAAGCTTGGAGTATATATTGGCTACTCAGAGGAAAATGCACATGAGATATATGCAGGCTGTGACGCATTTCTCATGCCGTCTCTTTTTGAGCCGTGCGGCTTGAGCCAGCTCATGTCTATGCGATATGGTACGCTGCCTATAGTCAGGGAGACCGGTGGTCTTAAGGACACTGTAGTGCCGTACAATGAGTATGAGAATACTGGCGATGGCTTTTCCTTTGCCAATTATAATGCGCATGATATGCTGCATGTCATCAAATATGCTCTTGATGTGTTTGAAAACCATAAGGACAGATGGCAGGAGATGATGCAGCGCGCCATGAGGCATGACTTCTCATGGAAGGCATCTGCGAAAGAGTATGAGAAGCTTTACGACATGCTGCTTGGCAACTAGTACATCGCTCTGCAAATAACAGGCCAATAACTTTCATGAATTTCCAACTATGTTCTTAGAAAGTAAAATACCGGATACATATCTATGATATGATATCCGGTATTTTGTGTTATCGGGTTATATGATTATCAGTAGACAGTGTCTGTTTTACTATCGTATATGTAATACCTTTCGCCGAGTACTTCCTCGTCGCGTACCTCTGTAGAGTTTACCTCACAGATGAATTCGCTTAGGTTGCAGACATCTATGTCGCTATCAAGTGGCATTACCAGAAATTCATGGATACTGCTTGGTATGAGCAGCATATTGCCGCCGAGCTTTTTTGCCAGCGAGCTTAGCACACCCGGGTAGAGTATGGCGGATGCACCGTTTGTCTGCCTGCTGTTTGTAAGGATATACATAGGCAGGCTGTCAAAATCACAGACTGCGCGCATCTGGTTGGCATAGCCCGGACATTTTTTGGCAAGAAACTCTGCCATGTTGATTATTGAGCATGGAAGTATCCTTGGGGTATTTTGCATTGAGGCGCGGATTAGTGTTTCTGTATCTATGCCCCAGCGCGACAGAAGTGCATCTGTGACTGTAATGGTGCCAAATTCAGGCAGTTCTGCTCCTACATATACTTCAAATATGATGGCAAAATCCAGATATTTGATATAGGGCATGTCCTTTAGCTGCTTTTGGTTTTTGTCGTAGCTTATGAGCTGGAAAATTATTTTCTCTTTTACCTTGGAAAAATCATCACAGAAGCTTATGTCAAAATCTTCAGTTGGCTTGAAATCATTGTAGGTGGATAAAATTGCATCGAGAATAGAATCAATGGATACACCATCAAGGTACCAATGGTAGTAAGGATTGAGATAAATAGTCGGTGCTATATTGAATTTGGGATTGATAATCACCAATCCGTCGTAGATCATCCCGTTGTTCTTTTTGACAGGATGGATGGTAAGCTTGAAATCATTGTCAAGTCTTGCGGTTATTTCTGTTTCTATAGTATGTAAAAACTCCGTGTATTTCATGAATCTCCTTGCGGAGCATAAAAATATCGGATCTCGTGGAAAAGTAAAACCCACGAAGCAGGGCGCTTCGTGGGTTTTACTCTATCATTGTTTGTTTAAGTTTGCAATATGTATTTTTGTACAATTTTTAGACTTCATTTTTGTGACATCATACAAAATATAGCTGCGCAATCCATTTTTAATCCGATTTGAGTCTCTGCCACAGTGTGTTGTAAAGAGTTGCGTCATCATCATTTAAAGCTCTGTATACTTCACAGTTTTTGAGCATATCGGAAGGAGGATTAATCGCCTCATTTTCCTTTGTTTCCTCATCCTGGTTTACGATGACAGACTGGATAGGTGATGCATAGTATACATATTCAAAGTTGAGCTGTGCAGGCTCATCACCGCAGATATAGTTCAAAAATTCCTGCGCACCCTCTTTATTCTTGCATGTCTTTGGAATGAACCATGAGTCAATCCAGAGGTTTGAGCCCTCTTTTGGTACGATATAGTCCAGGTTGTCATTTTCAGCCATGGCGGCAGCTGCTTCACCGGAGTAGCACACTGCGATTGCCGCATTTTCAGCAACCATCTCATCACAGGTTTCATCCACGTAGTAGGCGAGCACGTCACTGCTTTGTTTGTTTAATATATCAAATGCTTCATCGAGCTTTGCTGTGTCTGTCTCGTTTATCGAGTATCCAAGTGTGCGAAGGGCGGGAGTAAAGGCATCACGGACAGAATTAATCATAATCATGTTGTCCTTGTATTTGCCGTTCCACAGGCAGTCCCAGGTATTTAGGTCTGATGCATCAGCCATCTTTTTATTGTATAGTATGCCGAGTGTGCCGTAGAAATAAGGCACAGTATACTCATGTGTCGGGTCAAAGGATGCGGACATGTCGATTATATCCTGATTTACATTTTGATAGTTTGGCATTGAGCTGTAGTCTATCTTGTTGACCTCACCCTCACTTATGAGCTTCTCGATGATGTAGTCAGAGGTGCAGATGACATCGTAATCGATGGCACCGGACTTGTACTTTGTGTACATTTCCTCAGGCTCCTCGTATTCCTCATATTTAATGGTGATTCCGGTTTCCTGCTCGAAGCTGTCGATTACTGATTCATCGATGTATTTACCGTAGTTTAGCACTGTTATGGCATTGTCATTGTTTGTGCTTCCGGCGCTTATCGTAAATACCGAAAAGCAGCCGATTACGAGTACTGCAACAATTGCGATGCTCACACTACGCTTTACGATGCGCAGCTTTTTAGCCCTTGCAGGCTTCTTTGATGCGCTGACAGGTATCCGGTTTGAGTTGATGTTTACCACAACCAAAAGCAGCAGCACTGTGAAGAAAAGTATGGTTGACAGGGCATACAGCTCCGGCTTTACACCCTTTTTTAGCTCTGTGTAGAGCATGGTTGAGAGTGTGTTTACTCCGGCACCCTTCGTAAAGTAGGTGATGGAGAAGTCATCGAGTGACATTGTGACCGCCATCATAAAGCCGGAGAACACTCCGGGGCTTATTTCAGGCCAGGTGACCTTGAAAAATGCATATAGAGGAGATGCGCCCAGGTCAAGTGCGGCCTCATAGGTGTATTTGTTGGTCTGCTTGAGCTTTGGAAGCACATTGAGTATCACATAAGGGATATTGAACGTGATGTGTGCGATAAGCACTGTCACAAAGCCCAGATTCATGAATTTTACAAACAAAAGCATCATTGAGATACCGGTCACGATATCTGCATTGAGCATCGGGATGTTTGTAGCGCCCAGATAGATTGTCTGGTTACGTTTCTTCATGGCGCTTATACCCATGGCTGCGAGAGTTCCTATTATTGTAGAAATCACAGCTGCAAGCAGCGTAATCTGCAGTGTTGTAGAAAATGCCGACATAATCCGCTCACTCTGAAAGCACTTTATGTACCAGTCGAGTGTGAAGCCTCCCCATTTAACCTTGGATTTGGAGTTGTTGAAGGAGAGTACTATTAATACAACGATAGGTAGATACAGAAACAAAAAAATCAGTCCCATATATACCCTTGATGCTATTTTTTTTACCATAATGCGCTCTGGTCTCCTTCCTTATCAAACAGATTGACGAGTGCCATGCTGATTAATACGAATACCATGAGCACGAGTGAGAGACCGCTTCCTGCGCCCCACTGCGAGCCATGGACGAAATCCTGTTCTATGATATTTCCGATGAGCAGGACCTTGCCGCCACCGAGTATCTGTGAGATGGCAAAGGATGTGAGTGATGGCACGAAAACCATTACGATTCCGCTTATGACACCGGAAACTGTAAGTGGCAGTATAATCTTGAAAAGTATTGTGACTTTGTTTGCACCGAGGTCAAGAGCCGCCTCAATCCAGTCGTTTTTGATTCTGGTCATGGAGTTGTATATAGGCAGCAGCATGAATGGCAGAAAGTCATAGACCATGCCAAGCACGACTGCTCCGGAGGTATTCATGATGTTGAAGCCCGGCAGTCCGAGAGTGGTGAGTATCGAGTTGATGACACCGTTTTTGGACAAAAGCTGCTTCCATGCGAGTATTCGAAGCATAAAGTTCATCCACATAGGAAGCATGAAAACAAATACCACAAAGCTTTGGTTTTTAATCTTTAAGCCGTTTAAAATCATCGCAAGCGGATAGGACAGCACCAGGCATATTATGGTGCATATGATTCCAAGCCGTAGGGATAAAAGCAGTGCCTTGATATTGGTGTGCTGTGCTATTGCAGCCACATATTCAAATGTGAAGCCTCCGTCAGAGCTCTTAAATGCATAGTACACAATCATGAAAAGCGGAAGTATGATAAATCCGATAATCCATATGAGGTACGGCCCTGCGAGCAGCTGTTTCTTTATTTTAGACATCTATCTCCACCGCCTTTTCATCTGAGGACTCAGGCTTGTGCATTACCTGGATATTAAATGGAATCACCTTGATACCCACATGACTGCCGACCTCTACATATTTGGTGGTGTGCACCATCCAGTCGTAGCCGTTAGCCTTTACCTCAAGCTCATAGTGCACTCCCTTGAAGATATTTGATACGACATCGCCCTGCATGTAGCCGTCCTCCGCAGGCACCAGCTCCACATCCTCCGGGCGGATGACTATATCGACAGGCGTGTTCTCACCAAAGCCCTCGTCCACACAAGGCATCTTTACACCGAGTATCTCGACAAGCTTATCCTTTATCATAACACCGTCGATGATATTACTGTGCCCGATAAAGTCAGCGACAAAGGCATTTTCAGGCTCATTGTAAATGTCCTCTGGTGTGCCAATCTGCTGGATATAGCCCTGATTCATGACTACGATGGTGTCAGACATTGTAAGCGCTTCCTCCTGGTCGTGTGTGACGTAGACGAAGGTGATACCGAGCTCATTTTTGAAGCGGATAAGCTCATACTGCATGCTCTGGCGCAGCTTTAAGTCGAGAGCGCCAAGCGGCTCGTCTAACAGCAGTACCTTAGGCTCGTTTACAATAGCTCTTGCAATAGCGATACGCTGCTGCTGGCCTCCGCTAAGAGAATCCACAGAGCGGTTTTCAAAGCCGTCGAGATTGACGAGCTTTAATGCATACTTTATTTTGTCATCAATGTAAGCCTTGCTTTTTTTCTTTATTTTAAGACCAAACGCGATGTTTTCAGCTATTGTCATATGAGGGAAAAGAGAGTATTTCTGGAAAACAGTGTTCAGATTTCTCTCGTTTGCAGGCACATTTGTGATGTCCTTTGAATCAAACATGATTTTTCCCTTGTCCGGTGTTTCAAAGCCACCGAGCATGCGAAGTGTGGTGGTCTTTCCGCAGCCTGATGGCCCAAGCAGCGTCAGAAACTCATTCTCCCTGATGTATAGATTTAAATCGTCGAGTACAACATTGCCGTTGTATGACTTTGTGATATCGATAAAATCAATTAATTTCTTTCCCATGGTGTAAACCTTTCTCATGTAATTATAGTACTGGTAGGACCTGTATGTTTATAATTTGCTGCTGTACACACTAAAAATGCGGCCGGCAGTAATTACAGACCTATAAAAGAGCTTCTGCAGGGGAAGCGTCAGAAGCTTGGAGGATTGCTGACCCATATGAGCATGGCATCCTTTGAAGACTTATTTTCAATAAAATGCTTCTTACCGGCTTTAAAATAAAAGGACTCACCGGCCTTTACGGTGTGCACTTTGCCACCATAGCAAAGCTTCACTGTGCCCTTTATCACATATCCAAACTCCTCACACTCCTGAGGCAGATATATTTCAGAACTGCCACCCGGATGAAGAGTGAGCCTGACAGGCTCCATGGAGCGGGTCTGTGCGTTTGGAATGATCCATTCCACCTTGCTGTTTTTTCCCTCGTCAATTTTCTCGAAATAGTCGTTTGCCTTGTATACAATCTGCTCAGGTTCCGAATCCGTAAAAAACTCCGCCGGTGTCATACCCAGGCACTGGATGATATCAAGCAGGGTGCCGACTGACGGTGAATTCTGATTTCGCTCAAGCTGGGAGATAAATCCCTTCGTCAGCTCAGCCCTGTCAGCAAGCTCCTGCTGGGTAAGTCCGTACTGGATACGAAGCTCCTTCATACGATGTCCGATATCCATGTTTACTTCCTTTTCTAATACATTTTATGTTATATTTACTGTAGGTTTAATAATAGATTTTTTGTTTACTAAAAATAAACCAACGAGATAATTTTAATATATTTTTTATAAATGTCAAGGGGAATTTTTGTTGCTTCTTTTATATGGTACGGTTATAATAAATGTATAAATTATATTTTACGTATGGGGTGTTATGAAAATGGGGTTTAAAGAGAATATTAGATTTGCATTTATTGATGAATTTGCCAATGAAATAGGAAAAGAAAAAGCATATCGAATGATGAGTAATTTTAAATGTGAACGTGTGCCGGCTTTAGAATATTTTTTGACAAGAGATTATAATGGACGGATAAAGCCTTATATAGTTTGGGATGATAGTAAAAATATTATTGTCGCATATTTTACATTGATTACTACATGTATGATACTTAAGCCATATGAAAAAACTGATCCTGAGCATACTAAAGAAAAAGACGTTGAAAAAATCATTTCGTGTATTGAATTGGAACATTTTGCATTGAATGATGTGTACTTGAAGTTGGTAAAGGAGGATGGATATAGTAACAGCGGAATAGGAAATTACGTATTTAAAGAATATATCAGCACTGTAATTGCAGTTCTTGTATCAGAAGTTAATTTTTTCTATTTAATTCTTCATGCATATAATAATGATAAAGTAATTAATGCATATAGAAATATGGGGTTTGAAACTATGGAGGATGATGCAGAAGCGGTAATTCCTACATTATCTGATGTAAGGGCATTACATTCTGATTATGCCGGAGATTGTAAGTTTATGTTTAGAGATGTAGAATCAATATTGACTGATTTGGATTAGGAGGAAAAACTATGTACAATAATTCACAAAGTCCTATTATGGTTATATCAGGAAAAAAAGCGGAGAAAATGTTAAGCAAATCAGAGAAACCTATTGCGGATCATACAAAGACAATAGATAGAGCAAAAGATAAATTGAGAAAAATGGGAAAAAAATAAATCTATAAAAAACACCTCATTCAGTTTTGAATGAGGTGTTTTTTATGTATGAAGCCGATAACCGGGATCGAACCGGTGGCCTACGCATTACGAGTGCGTCGCTCTACCTACTGAGCCATATCGGCAAGCTATATTATAGTATCAGATATAAGAGTGTATGTCAAATCAAAATTTTGAGTTGAAATTTTAAGAGAGTAATTTCAGAAAGGTATTGACACCATGATGTATATAGTGTATATATAACACATAAACAGTTGATGAATACAGTACGGAGGTAGCATATGAAGCTGATGCAAAATTCAGGAGTGCCCATCTATCAGCAGATAGCGGACAGCTTCAAGACAGATATTTTAGCCGGCAGGTATGAGCAGGGGGAGTTCCTTCCGTCGATAAGAGGGCTGGCAAAGGACCTGAAAATCAGCGTGATAACCACGATGAAGGCTTATGAGCAGCTTGCAGATGAGGGGCTTATCACAGCGGCGCAGGGCAAGGGCTTTTATGTCAATGCACAGGACAGTGAGATGATAAAGGAACAGCACCTGCGCAAGGTTGAGGAGTCGCTGACAGACGCGATAGCCGCGGCTGAGGTAGCCGGAATCTCGAACGACGAGCTTAAAGGAATGCTTGAGGCGTTGCTTGAGGTGGATAAATAAAGATATGAAACGAGTCAGGAGGAATGAAAATGACAACAAAGAATGCAATTGAGGCAGCAAAAATCACAAAGGAACTTAAAAATTTTACACTGGATGTGGAGAATTTCGCAATACCGCAGGGCTTTGCCACAGCTTTAATCGGAGAAAACGGAGCAGGAAAGACAACACTTTTAAATATCCTGGCAGGAATCAGACTAGACTATAAAGGTGAAATCACTTATTTCGGACAGTATTCCGACAAACAGAAGGAAAACTCGGGAGATATTAAAAACCGCATAGGCTACACAGGTCCGGGCAAGTATTATCTGCCACAGTGGACAGTTAAGGATATCGAGGAAATCAGCAAGCTGATGTTTGATGATTTTTCCGCAGATGATTTTCACAGATATTGTGAGGAGCTTGCAATATTTTCACATGGCAACATTGATATGAAGAAAGCCAACAGCTCATTTTCGGATGGTATGAAGATGAAGCTCATGCTGGCAGGAGTCATGGCGCGAAAGACAGACCTTCTTTTGCTGGATGAGCCGGCATCGCCGCTTGATCCGCTGATGAGAGATAAGCTGTGTCAGATGATTGGCGAGTATATCCATGAGGGCAACGGTAAGCGCAGCGTATTTTTCTCTACGCACAATATCTCAGATATGGAAAATATCACCGATTATGCCATTATAATGGAAAACGGACAGATTGTGGAGCAGGGCTTTGTTGAGGATTTGAAGGAAAAATATATCCTGATTAAAGGCGATGCAGCAGATACAGAGGCTGCCGGTAAGGTGCTTTATTCAATGACCAAAAACCCGTACGGCTTTGAGGGCATATGCTTGGCGGAAAACATAGATAAGCTTGCAGGACTTAATGTGACAAAGGAGATTCCGACACTTTACCAGATAAGCGTTGCGGTCATGAAAAATAACACAAAGATTGTGATGCGCTAGTGCGAGGTAAGGTGTTATGGAAAGTAAGTCAGGAAGTATGAAGGAAAAAATGGTTTCACAGGAACATGATACTGAAAGAACAATTAATAGAAAAGATAACAAAGCAAAGAATGAAGCTCTAACATACATCAGGGACTACCGTGTTATGACAAATTTCAAGTATCGTCTTATAACAAATATACTGATTCCGTTTTTAGCAATTTTTACATCAATGCTAATTGCCTGTTCGAAAACAATCTGGGCATGGATAGGAGTTATAGTAATTGTTTATGATTTTTATATGATGTGCGAGGTGGTGCAGGACTATTTCTGCTTTGGCTGTATGTGCAGGAAGAATGCATTTGGCATGCATTTTTTAAAGACAGGTTTTAACGGAGTAAGATACTTTGAGAATGCAGTTCTTGTGGATATACTTGTAAGACCGCTGCGTATTGGAATTACAATACTCATTGCTTCAATACCATTTATTAAATTTGGAGTTAATATCTGGTCGATATTTGACATTATTATGATATCTTCAATTGTTTCGGTTGGCTCATTAAATATATTCAGATACATGGATCTGGGAATGTATATTTATCTGCTGGCGCTTATAGTTATCTTCCCGGCAATTGCAGGTAGTATAGCTGTTTTGATCTATGGCGGGAAAATGTGGTTTATTGCACCGGTGTTAGCGGTGGTGCTTGTAGGAGTGATAGCAGCGACATATTATCATATGCTAGTGCGTATCCGCAGATCATATGTTGATGTGTAGAGGTATTTTAAATTGGAAGTATATTTGAAAAGGAGAAATATTATGCTGAAAGATATTAAATTAGGATTTAAATTATTGAGATATGGCTATAAACTGAAGCTGAATGTGATCATGCTTGTATTCTTTGCAGTATTCGGAATTGCATCCGATATAATGAGTAAAGGAACTACAATCATAGGTGGGATATACTTTATGATGAGTGGTATGTTCACATTCCAGCTTATCATGTCGATGGATGTGTCAGAGCTTATCCAGTCCACATCACTGAAAAAGAAGCTGCAGATATACATTCCGGTGATGTCAAGCACGGTAATCAATCTTGTTATTTTTACATTTCTGGTGGTAGAAAGAGTTATTCTGATACAGTATGGAGTGGCAGATAAGACGCAGCTTATCTACACACTTTTTACGCTTGATGTTGTACTGCTGATAGTATATCTGTACACAAGCATATGCTATAAGTATTTTGTACTTGGCTTTATCGTATTCATGGTTTTGTTTATGGGCGTTTTTACTGTGTTTTCAGGAGCAGCGTTTGTGCCGGTTTCTAATGCTGTTTTTAAGCTTGGACTCCCGGTGGTGGCATTGCTAGGCTATATTGCTATTTTTGCAGGTGGAGCGCTTGAGATATTGATAGGAGAGCTGCTTTACAAGAAGCCTTTGTCAGAATTCGCATTCAGGGGATTTTTCCGTGATGCAAAGTAGTGATGTTACTGTTCCTACATAACAGTGCGACAAACAACACAATGATTTCAAAAAATAAGAAATATTTGTGTAAAAATATTGAAAAAATGATCGCTTTGTAGTATGTTATCATTGTCGGTGCAAAGCCGGCAATGAGACTAATTAACATATCATCAGGAGAAAAATATATTAAATGGATAGTGACAGTTATAGTAAACAACAGTTAGACGACTTGTTTATGGATATGATTGCCTACTATGATGGCGATCCAAAGAGAATCCAGCATTTCACCAAGGTGCACAGCTATGCAAGACTTATCGGTATAGGAGAGGAGCTTGATGATGCCTCGCTCTTTATACTTGAGGCAGCGGCTTACACACACGATATCGGCATACGTGTGGCGGAGGAGAAGTATGGCAGGTGCGATGGAAAGCTTCAGGAGCAGGAGGGACCGATAATCGCCCAGAAGATGCTCTCACAGCTTGGCTTTGAGAATTACATAGTTGAAAGAATTTGTTTTCTCATAGGTCACCATCACACATATGACAATATAGATGGTCTTGATTATCAGATACTCGTTGAGGCTGATTTCCTCGTAAATCTGTATGAGGATGATGCGGGAAACCGTGCAATCGACAAGGCATATAAGCGCATATTCAAGACTGAAACAGGAAAAAAGATTTTTAGACTAATGTTCGGATATGAAGAAGAGGATTAGTATGAGCCGGGCCGGGAGGAGACTTCCGGCTCTTGTTCGTATTATGCAGCTTATATCGGAAATAGTAATTAATCAGAATAGTAAATATGCAGAAAAGTTACCTGAAATAATATTTGGGGATATGTCAAAATTTTTGAATTTTGAGAAAGAAATAATAAAATATGGCAAATAAAATAAATTATCAAAAATTAATGGAAGATTTAATAAAAGAAAACTGTATGGACAATAAATGCACTCCACGGCTTTTGCTTCATAGCTGCTGTGGGCCGTGCAGCACATACTGCATACAGACGCTCTCGGAGTATTTTAAGGTGACGGTATTTTATTACAATCCAAATATTTACCCGCCAGAGGAATATCACATGAGAGCACAGGAGCAGAAGCGCTTTATAGATGAGTTTCCGGTGAAAAATCAGGTTGACTTTGTGGAGGGGGTGTACGACACCAAGCGCTTTTACGAAATGGCACGCGGCATGGAGGCTGTGCCTGAGGGCGGGGAGAGGTGCTTTAAGTGCTACAGGCTGCGTCTTGAGGAGAGTGCACAGTATGCAAGGGAGCATGGCTTTGATTTTTTTACTACGACACTTTCCATCAGCCCGTTGAAGAATGCCGAAAAGCTCAATGAGATAGGAAAAGACTTAGAGAGCCAATATGGAGTGCGATATCTTTTCTCTGATTTTAAGAAGAAAGAGGGCTATAAAAAGTCCACGGAGATATCAAAGCAGTATGATATGTACAGGCAGTACTACTGCGGCTGTGTATTTTCTAAGGAGCAGCGTGACAGAGAGATTGCAGCACGTGGGTGAAAATGTGGTTGCGTGACAACAAAAATTATTATATAATTTAGCACAGTAAAGCGGCTGTTTAGAGCAGGCGGCGGTATTACATCTTATTTTTATACAATACATTGTGATACATGAAAATAAATCATCATTTAATAATCAAGGAGGAATCTCATGGCACAGTTATGGGGAGGACGTTTCACAAAGGAGACAGATCAGCTCGTTTACAATTTCAATGCGTCCATTTCATTTGATCAGAAGTTTTATAAAGAGGATATAGAGGGCAGCATCGCCCATGTCACGATGCTTGGAAAGCAGGGCATCATTTCACAAGCAGAGAGCAACGATATAGTGGCTTGCCTAAAGCAGATACTTAAGGAGGTAGAGTCAGGGGAGCTTGAAATCAGCTCAAAGTATGAGGATATCCACAGCTTCGTTGAGGCTACACTCATAGACAGGCTTGGTGACACAGGAAAGAAGCTTCACACAGGCCGAAGCAGAAACGACCAGGTAGCTCTTGACATGCGTCTTTTCACCAGAAAGACAGTGAAGGAGACTGATGATGAGCTTAAGGAGCTTTTAGCTGTTATCCTTAAGATTATGAAAGAAAACACACAGACTATCATGCCGGGCTTTACACATCTGCAGAAGGCTCAGCCAATCACTCTGGCTCACCATATGGGCGCATATTTTGAGATGTTTAAGAGAGACAGATCAAGACTGTGCGATATATATAAGAGAATGAACTATTGTCCGCTTGGCTCAGGAGCACTCGCAGGCACTACATATCCGCTTGATAGGGACTATACAGCACAGCTTCTGGATTTTTACGGACCGACACTTAATAGTATGGACGGTGTGTCAGACAGGGATTATCTGATTGAGTTTTTATCGGCTCTTTCAACTATCATGATGCATCTGTCACGTTTTTCTGAGGAAATTATCATATGGAATTCAAACGAGTACCAGTTTGTTGAGATTGACGATGCGTACAGCACAGGAAGCTCAATCATGCCACAGAAGAAAAATCCTGATATAGCAGAGCTTGTCAGAGGAAAGACAGGCCGTGTATACGGTGCGCTCATGTCGCTTCTCACCACCATGAAGGGTATTCCGCTTGCGTACAACAAGGATATGCAGGAGGATAAGGAGCTGGCATTTGATGCATTCGACACTGCAAAGGGATGTATCGCACTTTTTACAGGAATGATTGATACAATGAAGTTTAACAAGGACGTGATGAGAAAGAGTGCAAACAATGGCTTTACAAATGCCACAGATGCAGCTGATTATCTCGTTAAAAAGGGTGTACCGTTTAGGGATGCACATGGTATTGTAGGAAGAATAGTGCTTTACTGCATCGACAAGGGCATTGCAATCGACGATATGAGCATCGACGAGCTCAAGGCTATCTCTCCGGTATTTGAGGAGGATGTATTTGATGCCATTTCAATGGAGACCTGTGTCAGCACAAGGTGTACAGTTGGAGCACCATCAAAGACATCAATGGACAAGGTAATTGCCGTTTACGACGAGTATATGAAGTCAAATTGGCAGGATGAAGTGTAGTTTTTGTGCATAATTTATAAAAAACAGGAAGAAAAATTATTAATTTAATATAGTTTTTTCCTTGTTTTTCATTAGAGTTTCAAGTAATATATTTCCTATAAAGACAGTTGTACGCGACAGACGGACAAAACCTGATTTTAATGTCAAAGTATAGTGTATGACATGGTCGAAGAAATTCTAGAAGATAGGGAGATTAGAGTAATGAGTGAAAAGCTTAAAGTAGGTATCCTCGGTGGAACAGGAATGGTAGGACAGAGATTTATTTCTCTTTTAGAGAATCATCCATGGTTCGAGGTAACAACAATTGCAGCCAGCCCAAGAAGTGCAGGCAAGACATACGAGGACGCCGTTGGTGATAGATGGAAAATGGACACACCAATGCCTGAGGCAGTTAAGAAAATCATCGTAAAGAACGTCAATGAGGTAGAAGAGGTTGCTTCACAGGTTGACTTCGTATTCTCAGCCGTTGATATGTCAAAGGACGAGATCAAGAAGATCGAGGAGGACTACGCAAAGACAGAGACTCCTGTAGTTTCAAACAATAGTGCCCACAGATGGACACCTGATGTGCCAATGGTTGTACCTGAAATCAACCCACAGCACATGGAGGTTATCAAATATCAGAAGGAGCGTCTCGGTACAAAGAGAGGCTTCGTAGCAGTAAAGCCAAACTGCTCAATCCAGTCATATGCTCCGGTTCTTACAGCATGGAAAGAGTTTGAGCCATATGAGGTTGTTGCTACAACATATCAGGCAATCTCAGGTGCCGGAAAGACATTCAAGGACTGGCCTGAGATGGTTGGAAACATCATTCCATTCATCGGTGGAGAGGAAGAGAAATCTGAGAAAGAGCCACTTCGTCTCTGGGGATATGTGGATGATGAGAAGAAACAGATTGTTCCTGCAGAGTCACCGGTTATCACATGCCAGTGTATCCGTGTTCCTGTATTAAACGGTCATACAGCAGCTGTATTTGTCAAGTTCAAAAAGAACCCTACAAAGGAGCAGCTCATCGAGGCACTCGAGAAGTTCAGCGGAGTACCACAGGAGCTTGGGCTTCCAAGCGCACCAAAGCAGTTCATCAGATACTGTGAAGAGGATAATCGTCCTCAGGTTGCACTTGATGTGGATTATGAGCATGGTATGGGAATCAATGTCGGACGTCTCAGAGAGGATACAGTCTATGACTGGAAGTTCGTCGGACTCTCACACAACACAGTACGTGGTGCAGCCGGTGGAGCAGTGCTTTGTGCAGAGCTTCTTAAGGCACAGGGTTACATCACAAAGAAGTAGATTTAGCAATTTGCTGGAAAATATTATTATGAGGGCGGATTTTCCGTTTGTGGGCTGTGGGCACCGGTGTAGCACACAGTAGTATTCCTCAGATAAAATATGAAGTCAGCCACGGGATTTTTTACGGATAGGTTATGGCAGTTTGCAAGTCTAAACTGTCATTTGACCTATTGGAAACCCGTGGCAGTTCATATTTTTTCTTCGGAACATACTGTGTACTCTCCGGTGAAAACAGTACATTGACGGAAAATCCTCACTCTGTGATTTTAATTTGCAAAAGTCGAGTCCCTTAAAAGGGACTCTTTTTTGTTAGTTTTGTTAGGTTTATTATTCTCGGGGGCTTAATTGTTACGCTTGAATTTATATTTTATCGTGGTAAAATAGATAGGCTGAGGAGAATATTTTTTAAGAGGTAGAGATAAGTGAAGAATAATAAGTATGAAATTGATATGGTGAACGGTTCAATAATGGATAAGCTCATTTCGTTTGCGTTGCCGCTTATGATTTCGGGTATTTTGCAGTTAGCGTTTAATGCTGTGGATATTATTGTCGTGGGACAGTTTAGTGGCAGCAAATCACTTGCGGCTGTTGGCTCGACTACGGCACTTATCAATGTGTTTGTCAATCTGTTTATGGGTATATCGCTTGGTGCGAATGTGCTCGCTGCCCGATTTTATGCGGCAGGCAAGGATAAGGAGATGTCTAAGACGGTGCACACCGCTATTATGATTGCACTCATAAGTGGTATTGTGATGGGTGTGGTCGGTGTTATTTTTGCAAGGGGTGCGCTGGAAATTATGGGTACACCGGATGATGTCATAGGTCTTTCTACTATTTATATGAGGATTTATTTTTGTGGTATGCCGTTTTTTATGCTTTATAACTATGGCGCGGCAATTTTGCGTGCTGTCGGTGATACAAAGAGACCTCTTATCTTTTTGATTATTTCAGGCTGTATCAATGCACTGCTCAATCTGTTTTTTGTAATAGTGTGCAAACTGGGTGTTGCAGGTGTTGCAATCGGTACAATTGTTTCGCAGTTTGTATCCTGTGTGCTTGTATTATACTGTCTGAGCAAAGCAGATACCAGCTATAAGCTCTGCTTTAATAAGCTTGCGATTGATAAGGAATATATGCTTCAGATATTTCAGGTGGGAATCCCGGCCGGCATACAGAGCACAGTCATAAATATCTCAAATGCCATGCTGCAGTCATCAGTCAATTCCTTTGGCTCGATAGCCATGGCAGGATATACGGCGGCAAACAATATACTTGGCTTTTTGTATGTATCTGTCAACTCAATCACACAGGCCTGCATGAGCTTCACAAGCCAGAATTATGCGGTAGGAAAACAAAAGCGAATGGACAGGGTACTGATAGACTGTCTGTTTCTCACGACAGCGGTAGCACTTGTGATGGGAAGTGCCTCATACATATTTGGAACACAGATACTTGGCATATATACAGGTAATAGCGAGGTAATTAAATCAGGACTTGAGATTATTTCGATTACAACAATCCCATATTTCCTGTGTGGAATCATGGACCTTTTTCCGGGAGCACTAAGAGGAATGGGATACTCAACTGTACCTATGATACTTTCTATAATAGGAACAGTCGGAGTCAGAATCATCTGGATATATGGTCTGTTTCCAAGCCACAGGTCGTTGTTTTTCCTGTTTATATCATATCCCGGTTCATGGATAGCGACAATCATCATGCAGGTTATCTGCTATATGTTTGTCAGAAATAAAGTGAAAGCTACAATAGGAGCTCGGAAATTATAATTAAAATCTATTTGTATACGTGTTAAATTGTGATATAATATTTCAAGTTGATTATTTTGGAGTAATATTATGAAAGCAAAACACACGGATTTAGAGAAACTTGAGCAGCTCTATAAAGAGTCGGGTAACCAGCTCGTAGTGCTCTACGGAAGGAGAGGCTGTCAAAAGGAGGAAATCATCGTGGCTCAGAGCGAGGATAGAAGGAGTATCATCGGCTTCTGCAACTGGGACAAGCCAATGATGACCATGGATGAATTATAGAGGAGCTTATGGGAAAATCACTGATAATAACAGAGAAGCCATCCGTGGCACAGGAATTTGCGAAGGTGCTGCGGGTGAGCGGACGCAATGACGGTTATATAGAAAATGGAGAATATGTGATTTCATGGTGCGTGGGACATCTGGTCGGGCTGGTCTACCCTGAGTCCTACGACATGAAATACAAGAAATGGCGTCTTGAGGATCTGCCGTTTCTGCCAAAGGAATACAAATATGATGTGATAGACAGCGTGCGCAAGCAGTACAATATTGTGCACGCTCTTTTGCAGAGAGAGGACATTGACAGAGTTTACTGGGCAGGTGATGCCGGAAAAGAAGGACAGACCATCGAGGAGAATATCAGAAACTTTGGTGGTGTCAGGGAAGGCATGGAGGAGCTTCGAGTCTGGATAGATTCGCAGACCGAGGAGGAAATCCTAAGAGGCATAAAAGAGGCAAAGCCGATGAGTGCGTATGCAAACCTCGGAAAGAGCGGCATCATGCGTACCATCGAGGACTATGCGATGGGCATCAACTTTTCGCGTGTCATGTCGGTCAAATACGGCAATCTGCTAAACGATGCAGCGGGTACACGCTCGTACACGGCAATCGCGGTCGGACGAGTGATGACCTGTGTGCTTGGAATGGTAGTAATCCGTGAGCGCGAAATCAGAAACTTTAAGGAGACTCCGTTTTACAGGGTAATCGGCAGGTTTACGGATGCCGGTGTAGAGGCAGAGTGGAAGGCTGTAGAAGGCTCAAGGTACTTTGAATCACCGCTTTTATACAAGGAAAACGGATTCAAAGAGGAAAAAGATGCACTCGCTTTAATTGAAGAATTAAACGGCAAACAGGCGAAAGTTAAATCTATAGTTAAGAATATTGCTAAAAAAAGAGCACCGCTTCTTTTCAACCTTGCGGAGCTGCAGGCAGAGTGCTCAAAGAAGTTTAAAATCAGCCCTGATGAGACATTACAGGTGGCGCAGGATCTGTATGAAAAAAAGCTCACCACCTATCCTAGAACAGATGCCAGGGTGCTCTCAAGCGCTGTGGCAAAGGAGATTGGAAAAAATATAAGCAGGCTTAAAGGATTTGAACCGACAACAGACTTTGTGGAGCATATTATGCAAAAGAGGCTATATGCCAACATAGCTGATACGCAGTACACGGATGACAGCAAGGTAACAGACCACTACGCTATTATTCCGACAGGTCAGCTTACAGAGCTTTCGGGGCTTACATCGCTTCAAAGAGCAGTATTTGAGCTGATTGTCAGGCGTTTCCTTAGTATTTTTTATCCACCGGCAGAGTATGAGAATGTGAAGCTTGTTGTAGATGTGGATAAGGAAAGTTTTTTTGCATCATCAAAGGTACTAAAGAGCGAGGGCTATTTACAGGTGGCAAATCCGCCGAAAAAGAAGTCGTTTGAGGAATCAAACGCACGAATACTTGGTAAAAACAGTGAGACTGCAGATAGTACAGATGAAAACAGCACAGCAAACGGCAGCAATGATGAGATAGTCGTAAATCCCAAGGTGATGCTTGAGCTTGCAGATAAGCTAAAGGCGGGTGATGAGATAGCATGCCAAGGCTATAATATCAAGTTTGGTAAGACATCTCCGCCAAAGCGCTATACATCAGGCTCTATGGTGCTTGCCATGGAAAATGCAGGACAGCTTATCGAGGACGAGGAGCTTCGTGAGCAGATAAAGGGCTCAGGAATAGGCACCTCAGCAACGAGAGCGGAGATAATCCAGAAGCTTGTCCGTATAGGATATCTGAATCTGAACAAAAAGACACAGATACTCACACCTGAAAGCCTTGGCGAGATGGTGTTTGAGGTCGTATACATGACAGTTCCGGCACTTCTTAATCCAAAGATGACAGCCAACTGGGAAAAGGGACTGGACGGAATTACAAGGGGCACGGTGGATTTCTGGGAATACAGGGGAAAGCTTGAGAGCTTTATCCGCAAAGAGACAGAAAAGATGATTGAGCAGAATCTGCGCCCTGAGATTGCAGACCGCATCAGCAGTTTTGCAGGCAAAAATGCCAGAGGTGCGGCGGCCAGACGAAAGATAGGTGTCAAGTGCCCGGTCTGCGGCGGTGAGATAGTGACCACACCGTTTGGCTACGGCTGTGCCAATTACAAAAATGATAAATCAGGATGTAATTTTAATATCGGACAGGTGGCAGGACTTGATATTCCGGAGGAACAGGTCAAAAAGCTGATTGAAGAAGGAATCACCGACACAATCCGTGGTTTTAAGTCGAAGAGCGGCAAACGCTTTGATGCATGCTTAAAGCTCAACAAGGATGAACAGACGAACAAGGTATCAGCCACCTTTGATTTTGAAAATGTAAAGCCGCAAAAGGTCGAGGGCATTGTATGCCCGGACTGTGGAGGCGATATATATGTGTCGCCATACGGCTACCGATGTGCAAACTATAACAGACAGACAGAGGATGGCTGCCATTTCTTCGTTGGAAGGATAGCAGACAAGCAGCTGTCACAGGTACAGTTTTTAGAGCTCATGGCAAACGGCAGAACTGAGACGATAAAGGGCTTTAAATCAAAATCGGGAAAGCGCTTCAACGCATGTCTTATGTTAAAGAAGGAGTCTGTCACAGAGGGCAGTGAGAAAATGCACACCGTCGTAGCATTTGACTTTGACAATGTGGAGGATGAAATAATAAAGGATGTCGTCTGTCCGCTTTGTGGTGGTCAGATAAAAAAGACATCGTTTGGCTATGGCTGTGTGAACTACAAGGGTGATGAGCCGGGAAGCTGCCGCTTTTCGGTGGGACAGATTGCGGGAAAGACAATCACAGCCGCAAACCTAAAGCAGCTTCTTAATGATAAAAAGACCGAGACCATACGAGGATTTAAATCCAAAAGCGGGAAACGCTTCGATGCGTGCCTGGTGCTTAAGGAGGATGAAAATAAGAAGCTTTCTGTCCAGTTTGATTTTGACCATGTAGAGCCAAAGACAGTGAAGGATGTAGTATGTCCGAAGTGCGGAGGCAAAATCCAGGTGGCGCCGTTTGGCTTTGTATGCGAGAACAACAGACGTGATGATCCTGAGAGCTGCCGCTTTATGGTGGGTAAGGTCGCAAGCGTCAAAATAAAGGAATCAGTCCTTAAGGAGCTTCTGACAAAGAAAAAGACAGAAGTTATATCAGGATTTGTCTCAAAGACAGGCATGAAGTTTGATGCGCCGTTAAAGCTCACAGAGGACGGAGATATAGCCTTTGATTTCCCCGAAAAGCCTAAGCCAATCGAGACCAATGTACTCTGTCCAAAGTGTGGCAGACCTCTCAAAAAGTCACAGTGGAAATATGAGTGTGAGTGCGGCTTCAATGTTTGGCATACTGTGGCAAAGGTGGAGCTTTCAGAGGAAATTCTCACGGAGCTGTTTACTACAGGAAAGACCAAAAAGAAGGTCACAGGCTTCACCTCCAAGGCGGGAAATGTATTCGATACATGCCTTAAGTTTGAAAATGACCAGATATCATTTGATTTCGATAACCCGGGTGAGGAAGAGGTGCAGAGCACGGCTGAAGTACATAACAATGCTGATGCACAGAGCAATACTGATGCACATAACAATGCTGAAGTACAGAGCACGGCAGATGATGCGCCGGATGAGACAACCCTGAATGAGATGGGAATCCCCGAGGAATTTCTGGCTGGTCTTGATATGGCAGCTGATAGTGCACAGGCAGATGATGTGTCGGAGGCGGCACTTGCGGCGGCGCATGAGCTGTTCGGTGAGTAGCTCTGCCTATAATTAATTATTAAATCTATAATTAATATGATTTTTTATATTTATGTTTAATGCTTATATTTAAGTTTAAATATTAAAATGACAGTTAAAAAAATAGTCAATAATTTTCACATAATAAATAAAGAAAGGACATAGAAAAATGGAAAATGCAAAAATAACAAATCTCTATAATCTGGATGAAACAATCGCAAAGGAGTATTTATCACAGTTCACTTATCCATGGGAGGCACTTGCCGGAATAAGTGATTTCATCAAGGAGATAGGACCAACACTCGACCCTGAAATCTATGAGAAAAGAGGAGAGGATATTTGGGTAGCAAAGAGCGCAACAGTATTTGACAGCGCATATCTGCACGGTCCGCTCATCATCTGCGAGGACGCAGAAATCAGACAGTGTGCTTTTATCCGTGGCAGTGCAATCGTAGGCAAGGGCTCAGTAGTAGGAAATTCCACAGAGCTCAAAAATGTAATCATCTTCAATTCAGTACAGGTGCCACACTACAACTATGTAGGAGATTCAATCCTGGGCTACAAATCACATATGGGCGCAGGCTCTATTACATCAAATGTAAAGAGTGACAAGACTCTTGTAGTCGTAAAGGATGTTTACGATACAAAAGAGGAGATTGAAACCGGCCGCAAGAAATTCGGCGCTATGCTCGGTGACCATGTGGAGGTGGGCTGCAACTCAGTGCTCAATCCGGGAACAGTAATAGGAAGAAATTCAAACATTTATCCGCTTTCAAGAGTACGCGGAGTCATTCCTGCAAACCACATTTTTAAGGACAAGGACAACGTAGTTCTTAAAAAATAGTAATGTTGTTTGAAAAAATATTGTATTTTTGTTGTTTTTTGTCGATGATACTCTAGACTTATGACAAAAAATATGAGAAAATAAATTGGGTATGTTAAAACCATAACGAAAGGAGTCTTAAGATGATTTACACAAAGGAAGTTGAAAACATGTGTCCTGTAGCTAAGGGCGCAAAACATGAGCCAGCTCCTATCCCAGAAGAAGGAAAATGGGTTCATTCTAAGAAAATTGAGGACATTTCAGGATTTACACACGGTGTAGGCTGGTGTGCACCACAGCAGGGTGCCTGCAAGCTCTCACTCAATGTAAAGAATGGAGTAATTGAAGAGGCATTAGTTGAGACTATCGGATGCTCAGGAATGACACACTCTGCAGCTATGGCAGCAGAAATCTTACAGGGTAAGACAATTCTTGAGGCATTAAACACAGACTTAGTTTGTGATGCCATCAATACAGCTATGAGAGAGTTATTCTTACAGATCGTTTACGGTCGTACACAGTCTGCATTCTCTGATGATGGACTTGCTGTTGGAGCAGGACTTGAGGATTTAGGAAAGGGACTTCGCTCACAGGTTGGTACAATGTACGCAACAAAGGCAAAGGGAGTTCGTTACCTTGAGATGGCTGAGGGCTATGTAACAGGAATCGCTCTTGACAAGAACGATGAAGTAATTGGATACCAGTTCGTTTCTCTTGGAAAAATGACAGATTTTATCAAAAAGGGTGATGACGCTAACACAGCTTGGGAGAAAGCTTCAGGATCATACGGTCGTGTAACTCCAGAGCAGGGTGCTGTTAAGATCATCGATCCAAGACAGGAATAAGAGGAAAGGAGAACGACAATGGCATTATTTGAATCATATGAAAGAAGAATAGACCAGATCAATGCTGTACTTAACAGCTATGGTATCAGCTCAATCGAAGAAGCTGAAAAGATTACAAAGGACGCTGGACTTGATGTTTACGATCAGGTAAAGAAAATCCAGCCAATCTGTTTCGAGAACGCTTGCTGGGCATACACAGTTGGTGCAGCAATCGCAATCAAAAAAGGATGTAGAAGAGCAGCAGATGCTGCAGCAGCAATCGGAGAGGGACTTCAGGCATTCTGTATCCCTGGATCAGTTGCTGATCACCGTAAGGTAGGTTTAGGACATGGTAACCTTGGAAAGATGCTCCTCGAGGAGGAGACAGAGTGCTTCTGTTTCTTAGCAGGTCACGAGTCATTCGCAGCTGCTGAGGGTGCTATCGGAATCGCTGAGAAGGCAAACAAGGTTCGTCAGAAACCACTGCGTGTTATCCTTAACGGACTTGGAAAAGACGCTGCACAGATCATCTCACGTATTAACGGATTCACATTCGTAGAGACACAGTATGACTACAAGGCAGCTAAGCTCAACATCGTATCTGAGCATGCATACTCAGACGGACTCCGTGCAACAGTTAAGTGTTACGGTGCAGATGATGTTCAGGAAGGTGTTGCAATCATGCATCACGAGAACGTTGGTGTTTCTATCACAGGAAACTCTACAAACCCAACTCGTTTCCAGCATCCGGTAGCAGGTACATACAAGAAAGAGTGTATCGAGCAGGGCAAGAAGTACTTCTCAGTAGCATCAGGCGGTGGTACAGGACGTACACTTCACCCAGACAACATGGCAGCAGGTCCTGCTTCCTACGGTATGACAGATACTATGGGACGTATGCACTCTGATGCACAGTTCGCAGGATCTTCTTCCGTACCGGCTCACGTTGAGATGATGGGACTTATCGGAATGGGTAATAACCCAATGGTTGGTGCTACAGTAGCAGTTGCCGTTTCTGTTCAGCAGGCTTCAGATGAGGGCAAATTCTAAATAGAAAGCTTGATTTTATAGGCTTTTTGGAGACTCATATCATTTTTGGTATGAGTCTCTTTTTTTAGCTCATTTTCTGGATTTGGTGTAAAAATAGCTGCACGCTGCCCTCAAGTCGCCATATTTAATTATTGGCGACGTGGAAAGTGAAATATTGGCGACTTTGGCGACGCAGGTTGACAAAAATAATTGTTTATGGCGACTTGGAATACTAATTCTGGTTATATTTTATGCCTCGCAGGTCATAGCCTTTTGTATTCTTACTTACTTCTATCCGGAGGTTACTGTGGAGAAGATGAGTTCATATCGGAAGAAGCAGTAAATGTTATCGCATAGGCACAGGAAATGTGGTATACTGTGCCTATGTAAAAAAGAATGTGTTTTACAAATCGATATTTAGCGAGGTAAAGATATATGCTTCATTTAGAAAAAGTAAATGGTAATAATGTCTGGGATATCCTGAAACTGACGGTATCGGAATCGCAGAAGAACTTCGTTGCCACCAATGAGATCAGCATCATTGAAGCGTATACTGCAATTACGGGAAACGGTCATGCATTCCCGTTTGGTATATATGATGAGGATAAGCCTGTAGGCTTCCTGATGATTGGTTTTGATGTTGATGATTATTGGACGGATGCACCTGAAATTGCAAAGGGAAACTATAATCTGTGGCGTCTTATGATCGATAAGGCATATCAAAACAGAGGGTACGGGAAAGAAGCGGTCAGCCTTGCATTAGAGTTCATAAAATCTATGCCTTGTGGAGAAGCGGAATACTGTTGGCTATCATATGAACCCGATAATGCAGTTGCCCGTCAGATGTATCGCTCTTTCGGTTTCGAAGAAACCGGTGAAATGGACGGCGAAGAACTGATCGCTGTTCTGAGACTGTAATTAACAACTTCAAGTTTGTCTGACTCAAAACAATCTAATATCAAACTAATACAAGCACTTTAGCCAATAAGGTTAAGGTGCTTTTTTTGCACCTTGAAAGGAGGTGGTAATAGCTAAACACATCGGGGAAAGCCCGATTTAATCATTACAACAGGCATTGCCTGATTATATAGAGTTACTTTTAACAGCCAGCTAGGGATTGTACCTGCTGGCTTATTTTTTTATCAAAAAGGAGAGACACAACATGAGAAAAGAACAGATTATTACAACTAACAACAATCAGATGGAGGAGAAAGGCATGAAGAGCAGATTCATTCACTTTAAGAAAAGATTCGTTCCGGCATTATCTGGAGCACTTATGGGAGTAATGCTTATGAGCACTACTTGTTTTGCAGCAGGTACAGGTACTTCCGCAGTAACACAGCCGCTTGAGAACTTAAAGACACTTATCATTGCAGTCATTGGTGCGGTTGGTGTCATCATTCTTGCAAAGAATGTCATGGAGTTCGCACAAGCCTACCAGCAGCAGGATTCATCTACCATGAACTCCGCTCTGAAAGGAATTGTGGCAGGTGTCATGATGGCTGGTATTTCAACAGTTCTGACATTCTTAGGCTTCTAAGATTGGGGAAATGCATTTCCCCTTTTAGTAAAAGAAAAGAGGTGAATAACAAGTATGGATATTTTTAAGCTTGGAGACAAGATCCTTGCACTTCTTGAGGCGGTGTTTGGGTTTTGGAACAATCAGATATCCCTGGTCTTTGCAATGCTTGGACAGTCACCGGTCAGTTTCAAGGGTGGAGGTCCCTGGGCAGTCATTGAGGGTATAGAGCCGGTCTTTGTAGCAGTCGGATCATCCCTTGTTGTGCTGTTCTTTGTTATCGGTTTCTGCTCGGAAAGCATAGATGTAAAAGATGAGATGAGGTTTGAATCAATCCTGCGTATGCTTATCCGACTGGGACTTGCAGAATGGTTTGTTGCAAATAATGTCACGATTATGAAAGCGTTTTTTACTTCCATAGGAAATCTGGTGGGACTTATATCTGCCGGGACAACGACGCAGCTTGCCATTGACAGTACACAGGCAGACATCATTAAGGGACTCGGATTTGGTGAAAGTCTGGTAATGCTGATACTTACAGCTTTGCTTGCAATCATCATTATTATCTGTGGATTCTTTATCATTTACACAGTGTATTTCAGGTTCTTAAAGATACTGATTATTGTGCCGCTTGGTGCGATTGCATGCTCCACGATGGCAGGAAACAGAATGGTCAGTCATACAATGGCTACCTACTGCAAATATTTTCTTTCGTGTGTATTTGAGGCAGTAACGATGGCACTTGCGATTGTGGTATGTAATGCGTTTATCAATGCAGGACTTCCGGTATTTACAGGAAGTTATGCTGACTGGGCACAGACACTTATATATCTGTGTGAAATGACATTTACGATAGCAATGACTGTTGGAAGCGTGAAGGGTGCACAGACACTTACAAGCAAGGCATTTGGATTATAGAAGGAGGCAGAAATGGATAATGAAAAGAAACAGGTTACTTATAATTCAAGTATAACCGGAGAAACGCAGGTGACATTTGATATCCAGCAGTATATGAATAACAGGGCAATGTTTATTGGTCTTATGTGTAATGAAGATGGATATGAGGAGCCTTTTGGGGATGTGACTGTGAATTTGTCGGTTGCAGCACCAAATTACTGCGGATATCTGAATGTGAATGACATGCCGGATATTGAAAAATTTATTTCAGACAATGACATTGGAGAGTTTACAGGATTCACGCAAAGGAGCGGTTTCTGCGAATATCCGCTTTATCTGTTCAATGTAGATAAGCTTAGGGAATTGTGTCCGGATGGAATGGATAAGTATGAGGCAAATATCGGAATGACAAGAAAGCCAGAGACAAAGGATTTATCAAGATAGGAGGCAGGGACAATGGTAATCGAAGTAAACAAGGATATTGACCGCTATCAGGAATCGGTTGCAATGGGACTTACTGCAAGGCAGCTTATATTTTCCATTGCAAGCGTAGTGGTTGGTGGCGGTATCGTCCTTCTTCTTTACAAGTATATCGGTCTTACGGGTTCTGCTTATGTGGCAATTCCCTGTGTGGCACCGATTGCTCTTGGCGGTTTCTATTCCTTTAATGGGATGAATTTCTACGAGTATATGGGAAAGAAACTGCATTTTATGTTTGGCAACAGGGCGCTTACCTATGTATCAACAGAAGGAGAGCCTGCAATAAAGCAGTTAGAAGCAGAACAGAATGAACAGGTAAAGAAGAAAGGCAGAAAGGCTGAACCGGAGATTGTAACAGCTGATTCGGCTGTAAAGAAGCAGGAGGAGTTTGAAGCGATGAAGAAAAAGACGAGAAACATGCTGCTTGGACTTGTCGCAGTCATTGTGGCGGCAGTAGTAGGCATTGCAGCATATAAGACTATGCATTAGAAACAAATAGTATCTGACCGCAAGGTCGGGAACACAGCCCGCAGGGTGAAGTTCCCGGCGGGCTTTCATTATAAGAAAGCGAGGTTAGAGACATGGGTTTATTTACAGACGGATTTAAGTTATTAAAAAAGGCGAGTGAGCCTTTGTATAAGACACCTAAATCCATTCAGGAAACCATAGAGATTATGGCGGTGGCTGAAAACGGCATTTTTGAAGTAAGCAAAAATAAGTATTCCAAATGCTACCGCTTTTGCGACATCAATTACACGACAGCAACCGAGGATGAGCAGATCGGTATTTTCGAGAGATACTGTAAGTTCTTAAATTCGCTGGACTGTAATTATAAGATTACGATCAACAATAAGAACAAAAACATGGATGAACTCCGTGACAAGGTTCTGATTGCTGAGAAAAACGATGGCTTCAATAATTATAGAAGAATCTACAATGACATCATTGAGGAGAAGATTATTGAGGGCAGACAGGGGATTGAGCAGGAGAGATACCTGACAATCACGATTGAGAGAAAGAACTTCGAGGAGGCAAAGGCACAGTTTGCAACCCTTGAGGCAACGATACACAAGGCTTTCATTGAGCTTGGTGCGGAGATTGTACCACTTAATGGCAATGAGAGACTGAAAGTGCTATATGATTATTATCATCTTGGAGATGAGGGCAGTTTTGATTTTGATATCAAAAAGGCAAAGAAGGTCGGGGCAGATTTTAGAAATGATCTGTGCAATGGGATGGTGAAATATTTCCCTGACCATTTTGAGGATGAGAGTAAATTCTGCAAGGCACTTTTTATCAAAAAGTATCCGAGCAGTTTGTCAGACAGATTCATCAATGAGATTACTTCCCTTCCGGTTCATTCCATCACGAGCATTGATGTGGTGCCTGTGCCAAAGGATCTGACTACAAAGGTGCTTCAGAAGAAATACCTTGGTATTGAGTCGGATATTATCAAGCAGCAGAGAGTCCGTAATAAGAATAACGACTTTTCTACGGAAATTTCATATGCCAAGAGAACGGAGAAAAAGGAGATTGAGGAAATCATGGATGATGTCCGTGAGAATGACCAGTGTCTTTTCTTCGTAGGAGTTACCATTATTCTTATGGCAGAAAGCAAGAAGGAGCTTGAGAGTGTATGTGAGACTGTGGAGACTATCGGAAAGCGTAATAGTTGCACGATTGATACACACTACTTAAAGCAGAGGGAAGCTCTCAACACAGCACTTCCGATTGGTGTAAGACAGGTGGAGACAATGCGTACCCTTCTTACCCAGTCACTTGCTGTACTTATGCCATTTAATGTGCAGGAGCTTAATGATAGCACGGGCAATTACTATGGTATCAACCAGATCAGCAAGAATGTGAATATCGGCAATAGAAAGAAGCTGATAAACGGAAATGGATTCGTTTTCGGAGTGCCGGGTTCCGGTAAATCCTTCTTCTGCAAGATGGAAATGGGCAGCGTATTCTTGTCGGGAGATGATGAAATAATCGTCATAGATCCAATGAACGAGTACTTTGATATTGCCGAGACTTATGGCGGAACTGTAGTAAATATGTCTACCTACACGGATAACTATGTGAATCCGCTGGAGATGGATGTATGGAGCCTTGATCCGAATGATTCAAAGGGAATGGTAAGAGAAAAGGGCGAGTTTATGCTTGGACTTTGTGAGCAGTGTATCGGGGACAGCTTAAATTCAAGACAGAAGTCAATCATTGATCGTTGTGTGAGAAAGCTGTATATCGACATTGCAAGGAGCAAAGAGAAGTATATCCCGGTGATGAGTGATTTTTACGATATCCTTATGGCACAGCCGGAGGATGAGGCAAAGGACATTGCATTGTCTTTGGAGCTTTTCGTAAATGGTTCACTTAATATTTTCAATCATCAGACAAATGTGGATGTGGATAACAGATTCACAGTATATGGCATCAGGGACTTAGGTACGGAGCTTAGTCCTATCACAATGCTTGTCATGATGGAGTCTATTCAGAACAGGATTGTTGAGAATGGCAAGAGAGGCAAGGCAACATGGCTCTATATTGATGAGTTTCACGTCCTGCTTAATTCCGAGTATTCCGCAAAATATCTGCAGCAGCTCTGGAAGAAAGTAAGAAAGCAGGGAGGTCTTTGTACCGGTATCACGCAGAATGTCGTCGATCTGTTGCAGAATTACACAGCAACCACAATGCTTGCAAACTCAGAGTTTGTGGCACTTTTGAAGCAGGCAAATACGGACAGTTCCAAGATGGCGGAAGTTATCGGGGTATCAGAGGCACAGCTTCGATTCGTAACCAATACTGCATCGGGAATGGGACTTATCAAGTGTGGTTCTGTGGTGATTCCGTTTGATAATCAGATTAGCAAGGATACAGACCTCTACAGATTGTACAACACCAATATTCACGAGAAGATTGCAGAACAGAAGAAGCGTGAAATGCAGAATAATGTCGAATAATGTTGATAGAGGACGCAATTTGCGACCTCAAAGCATAGCCATCCGGGAAGCTGGGTGGCTGTTTTGCATGTTGAGTGAAAGAAGGTGAAAACATTGAAGATAAAGAAAGTGGATGACAAGCCAATGGTCATTCACACCAAGGAGAAAGCCAAGATTCATGCCCACGAGCCAAAGGGTGCCAAGATTAAAGGCAGCAACATCTATACGGTAGAGAGAGATCCGAAAGTGCATGATGTTAAAGCCAATGAAATGGATAAAAAAGCATCTGCAAAATTGATGCTTCAGAAAAGTACTGATGGAAAGAGTACTTATAGAAAGAGTACCATTCATCAGTCGGAGGCTAAGGATAAAGGTCTTTCTAAGTTTAAGCGTAACATTAGAGAGTCAGGAACTTCAATCAAGACTAAGAATACGAATCTTCACATAGCAGGAAGAACCGGTGCACTTGCAGCTGGGGCGGTAACAGAGCAGGTGGAAGGCGGGCATGAGGTATCGCAGGCAGCATATCTTGCATATGAAGCTAGCCGACCTGTTACCGGAACTGCTTCTAAGGGTGCAGCACTTTTCAGGAAAAAGGCGGCAGCCGAGGCAAAGAAGCGTATCAAAAAGGTAGAGGCAGGAAAGAAGCTGGCAAAAAGGACAGCAAAGAAAGCTGCCAAAGATACTGCCAAGACTGTAGCTAAAGAGACGGCAAAAGAAACAGCAAAGACTACTGCCAAGGTTGCAACGAAAACTGCTACAAAGGCAGCTGCTACAGCGGCAGGAACAGCGGTTGCACCGGGAGCAGGTACGGCAATCGGCATGGCAGCCGGATATGCTGCAGGTGTGTCCATAGAGGTCAAGGATGAAAAGATGACCAACCGGAGCAGGAAGATAAAATTCTTTCTGGATAAGATGAAAGCACAGGAGAATCAGACTGACAGTGTGGCAAAGCTGGTAAAGGATCTGATTGTGCGAAAAGCGATTACCTGGGTAAAGGCAACTGCACCGATTCTCGGATTGGTGCTGTTGTTACTTGTTCTTGTAGTTGCCATGATTGCGGTTCCGGTTATAGCGGTGATAGCAATCCTTTACAATTCTCCATTTGCTTTATTTCTGCCACCACTTGAATCAGGAGATACCGTGCAGACAGTAACGAGTGCCTATGTGCAGGAGTTTAACCGGGATGTGAATACGAAAGTGAATGAGCATACCGGATATGACCTTGGAGAGCTTGTATATGTGGATTATGAAGGTATGGAAGAAAACCCAAGCAATTACTATGACATCATGGCAGTCTATATGGTCAAGCATGGTATCGGAGATACTGCAACAGTCATGAATGATACTTCAAAAGGCTGGCTGCAGGCAGTAGTAAATGATATGTGTTCATACACTACAAGTACAGGAACGAAAGATGTGGAAGAAACAGATGCAGATGGCAATGTAACTACTTCCACGAAGTCAGTTTTGTATGTGAATGTCACGCTGAAATCTTATCGGGATATGATTTCGGTCTATGGATTTAATTCTGATCAGGTGGAAATGCTTGAGCAGATCATGAGTCCGGAGTTTATGGGACAGCTTGGATATGCTGGAAGCGGAAGTGGCGGCGGAGGCGGAAGTCCGGGAGTAAGCTCCATGACTGAGGATGAAATCAATGCCATCCTAAACGAAATTACAGACAGCAGGCAGAAAACAGTTTGCTCCTATGCACTTCACAGAGTTGGCTTCCCTTATAGTCAGGATTTAAGAGACAGCGGTAACTATTATGACTGCAGCTCCTTAGCCTATTATTCATGGAAGGATGCAGGTGTGGATATAAGTTACGGCGGTGCAACCACAGCGGCAGCGGAGGCACAGGGACTGGATGAAGCCGGAAAGACAGTCTCCTTTGATGAGTTACAGCCAGGAGACCTTATCTTTTACAGTTTTACAAGCAACGGAAGATATAAAAACATCAGCCATGTGGCAGTATATGTCGGAAATGGCAAGGTGGTAGAAGCACTTAATGAAAGTCTTGGTGTGGTCTACAGGGATGTGGCAAGCACAGGAAAGATTGTTGTGATAGGAAGACCATAACAGGAAATTTGCAGAGAGGGCATAGTCCCTCTCTGAGACTGGAGGTAAGAATGGATTTAAAAGATATGATACTGGTAACAGAAAACGACAGGGGAACAGAGACAAATATGCTGATGACTCTGGATGATTATAAGAGTTTTATAGCAATTGATGACATGTCAGAGCTTGCAGAAAATTTGTTGCAGCTTGGAAGGACACTTGGTGAAGCAGATAACTTCACAGAGTATTACAGGGCAGCAAATGTAACTGTATCTGCGAGATTCTGTCTGGATGATATTCAGCTGGGACATTTTCTTCAGGGATTTTATAACGATTCCAAAGAATTTCGGTTTGATAAAGAAGCCAGTTCTTATGAATGTGTTGCAAAGCTTAAGGAGATTGGAATGACTGATAAGGGCTGGGTGGATGATTTTAACCTGCATTATGAAATGGAGAACCGCTCATTTGAAAGGGGACAGACATTCCATAACTTTAATGACCACGATTACATGGTGCTTGAAGCATTATCACCAAGAAATCTTGTGGTGATGGATATGAAGTCAGGTTCTCTTACAATCGCCCTTGGTGCGACAGAGTATAAGCGTTATCCCAAGGATGAGAAGCCTACAAAGGACAATACCACAATCGGGGTATCGTGGGAGCATGGGATTTATCTTGGTTCCACACTCTCAACCACGAATTTCAAGGCATACAAGAGGGAGTATGGCACACCGGAAAAGATAGAGGATATCTATGATTACAGGGCAAAGCTAAAGCAGAAGTTCTATTTTTATCAGGATATGTCAAAGGATGATGATGTGCCAAAGAAGCTGCAGAATGACTTCCTTCACCAGATGTATGAGGATTTCGGAACGATTGAAGAAGATTGTTTTTACGACAGGCTGGAAGATGGAAAGTACGATGAGGGCTTTAAGGAAAGACAGGTAAAGGAAGAAAAGAGCCGGTGATGAGATTTTTACGGGAGGCGATATCATATGGAACAGGAATTTGATGTTGAGATAAAAGAAGTGCTTTCACGAGTACAGAAAGTAAAGGCAGAGTCGCTTGACGATGCCATCAATAAGGCAATGGATATGTATTATGCAGAGCAGATAGTCCTTGGAGCAGAGGACATGAAGGGAGTTGATTTTGCGCCTATCATCGAAGGTCAGCTCCCTTCTTCATTAAAAGAAAACGGAGGAAAAGCAAGATGAAAAGTGATTCAACAACAGTAATTAAGAACATGGAGTTTTTGGTAAAGGAACTTCATAAGGAGTGGGACAGATCGGGTGCTTCTAAGGCATCCGTTATTATTTCCCTTGAGGAAGTAGATGGTATCAATGATAAGTTAAAAGAGATTATCTATCAGACACAGAAGTCAGTCGATGCGGATGAGCTGACCTTTAAACAGAGCATTGCAAAGTCCAAGGAGTGCTATGTACTTCTTCGTGTGGTGCGTAAGATTGCAATGAAAAAGGATAAATGCGAAAAACAGGCAATCGATAATGAATTTGCAATCGAGCTGGATAAGGATGAGTTAAAGCTATTTAAAGGATTGTTTGCAGAGATGTTTAAGTAGAGGAGGACAAAGGTATGGGCGTTGATATGAAGGTCAAAGCGATATACGATTCTGAGATTGGTAACATCACCAGATCAGAAAAGAACTGGAAGGATGTGTTAAAGGTCGCAGGTCAGTTATACCGCTATGAATTTGACAATATTGTTATGGTAACAGCGCAAAGACCTCCGGAAAAAAGCACACTCATGGCAGATTATGATACCTGGAAAAAGGTGGGAAGATATGTAAAGCGTGGTGCGAAAGGCTGCGCCATCTTCCCGTCAAGGGCACTGAATCCACGCATGAGGTATATCTTTGATATCAGTGATACCGGAGGGAAGAATATCAAACTGACATGGGATCTTGAGGGAGAAAATCTTAAGGAATATGTGGATTTTCTTGTGTCAGAAGGTCAGATTGAGCAGTACGATAACAGCGACAGGGAGTCTCTAAAAAATATATTAAAACAGTTTACAGGAACAGATGTTTGGCTTATAATAAAAGAAGAGTTCGGAGACCGAATGACCGAGCTTATGCAGCTATCAGGTAGTGTGATAAAGGAAGAAAGTAAGAAACGCAATGGCTTACAGCAGGAAATGGACATGGAGCAGCTTGTATTTGCAAGTGTCATGTATGCTGTAGGGACGAGATGCGGATTTGACTTATCTGTGCAAGAACAGGATTTTAGTCAGATCGTAAATATCAAAGACGAAGAGATAATTTACCGTCTTGGTTCCATTGTATGCGATGTCTCCTGTAGTGTTCTTAGAGAATTTAGTCGTAACTTAAAGGCAATCGAGAGCGAAAGGAGAATTGGATATGTTAGAAGAAATGACTTACAAGGAAGTGGACGGACTGCTTTATCCGCAGATAGAGATGCCGGACGAGACGGAGGATCTTACGAAGCTGGGCAAATACGGCAGGATGGCGATGAACTATCTAAAGGAGAACGAGCCGGCAAGATACAAGACGCTGATGAGATTCGGGAAGATGTACGAGAAGATGTCAGCGGTAGAGGAGGAAGCGAACCAGCTGTACGACCAGCTGGAGATGCAGTATATGGCGAAGCACAAGCCACAGAATCCGTCATCGACAATGGAGATGTGGAAGATAAGAGAGCAGGCGAAGATGCAGGCAGAGGAAGTGGTACTGAATCAGATAGTGATGCGATTCCACTAGAATCAGATGATATAGAACTGAATAGGGAACTTGATGAAATCAATTCATTGGGTGTTAGTAAGGAAGCCGAATATACACAGGCTTCCTTTTTTTTCGACCAGAACGGGCAGGCAAGCATTGGCACCATTCATACTGAGGATGAAAACAATAATCAGTTTATGCGTCAGTTCGAGCAGGACAGAAAAGCTGCATTAGCAGGTAAATATAATTATCTGAATCCAAAGAAGTCAGCCACAGTACCAGGTGAGTATATCAATCAGGTGCTTATGAGAGGTACAGGTTTTATCGGCGGCAAGGGCAGGGTATGCAAGATTTTTGAAACAGAGATTGATGCAGGAACCAGAGCAAAGCGTATCAAAGCAGAATATGGTCAGGGAGGTGCAGGCTGGCCGGTTGACGGACTGGGACTGCACGGATATGACACATTTCATGGGAATGGATTGCGTTTTCAGTGGCGAGATGAGGATGGAGAGGTTGAAGGATATGTTTCGTGGAAAGATATCGAAAAAGAGCTTGGTGTCCTTATTCTTACAGGGGAATACCAGCCTGAGACACCTCGTATTGATGAGCTTGCGATGGACGGACTCCGTGAGGATGATGAGGTTATTGATGCCGAATATCGGGAAGTGGAACCGGAAGAGGCAGAATCAGAGATTGATGATTATGCAATCCCTGATGAGCCGGAGAGCTATGCTTCTAACCGAACTGTAAAAGTAGCAAATTCGCATGAAGATGCACATGAGGAAAGTAATGAAGCGTATGTATCTGCATATGGCATGACACCACAGGAAACTGCCGATGAAGACCGCATGATAACACAGGCAGAATATGGTGCAGAGATAGAAGCTGAAACATCAGAAAAAGATCCGTCAGAGCTTCAGTATATTACACCGATTGATTATGCCAAGCGTATTGCAGAGCTTGATGAAGACCTGCGTGATGCGGCGGAGATTCTGGTGACAGATTGTAGCTGCTACACTCCATTTAGGGCATTCCTTATGGATGTGGTGCAGTCTGATTTTGCATTTATGCCCAATAAACTTGACCTTATCAGGGATATAGCATTAGGTACAGACAATGCGGAAAGAAAGGCATATTCCAACAATAAGTATGGTCTTGTGGAGTACTCAATCAGAAGCGGATATGTGAAGTTCAGCTATAAGAACAGGAATGGTGTGCGTAAGGAAGGTGCTCTCGACTGGCGTGAGTTATACGAGATTTTATCCTATATGGTAAAACAGCCATTTTACTGCGGAGAAGACCAGAAGAAATATTATCAGGAGACTAAGCAGAAGGCTGACAGGGATAAGATGAATCCGGTCTATAAGAGATTCTTTGACATCGAGGATAGTGTAAAAGCCAATCGTCTTGAAACCAGGGAAAGAGCAATAGCGAATGGCTGGGATACCAAGATTGATGAGAATGGACATGTGGTTTCAGATGATGCAGTACAGAAAAAACACAACTTTCACTACAATCTCTGGGAAATGGAAAAAGGCGGTCCCAAGACCAGATACCAGTGGAATATGGATGCAATCCGCACTTTAAAGCAGATTGAATCAGAAAACAGGCTTGCCACACCGGAGGAACAGAAGAATTTGTCGAAGTTTGTCGGTTGGGGCGGACTGTCACAGGCATTTGACGAGGAAAACGCAGGCTGGAGCAAAGAATATGCGGAGCTTAAAAATCTTTTATCTGATGAGGAATACAGTGCTGCAAGGGCAACAGTAAATAACGCCTTTTATACTTCACCGGAGATTGCCATGTGCATAAATTCGGCACTTGTCCAGTTTGGTTTCAGAGGCGGCAATGTATTAGAGCCATCTATGGGTATCGGTAACTTCTTTGGAAGTATGCCGGCACCAATGCAGAGAAGCAAGCTGTATGGGGTGGAGCTTGACAGCATTTCAGGAAGAATTGCAAAGCAGCTTTATCAGAATGCCAATATCAGTATCACAGGATTTGAGAATACCACATATCCGGATAACTTCTTTGATGTGGTTGTCGGAAATGTGCCATTTGGTGATTACAAGGTATTTGATCCAAAGTACAACAAGTATAACTTCCGTATCCACGATTATTTTCTGGCAAAAGCACTTGATCAGGTAAGACCGGGAGGCATGGTTGCGGTGATTACCACAAAGGGAACACTTGATAAGGCAAATCCTACTATACGAAAGTATCTGGCTGAAAGAGCAGAACTTGTGGGAGCAATAAGACTTCCAAATACTGCATTTAAAGACAATGCAGGAACCGAAGTGACAGCAGATATCCTGTTTTTGCAGAAGAGGGAGAGAAAGATTGATATTGAGCCGGACTGGGTACACCTTGGTGTGACTGAGAATGGCATTGCTGTCAACTCTTATTTTGCAGAGCATCCGGAAATGATGCTTGGTTCTATGGAGTATGACACAAGAATTTACGGACAGGACAGCAGATATACAGTCTGTGTGAATGATGACGAGAACTTCAATATGTATGAAGCATTAAACAAAGCTATCGGTAATATCAAAGCACAGATGACAGATTTTGAGAGAGTGGCAGACGAGGCGGAGCAGACGGAGGAAGTTATCCCGGCTGATCCGGATGTGAGAAACTACACTTACACATTTTTTGAAGGAAAACTCTATTACAGGGAAAATTCCGAGATGGTAAGAAAAGAAGTATCACAGACTGCCGAGGAGCGAATCCGAAGTCTTGATGAAATCAGACAGATAACAAGAGAGCTGATTGATATCCAGATGGATGGCTGCAGCGAGGAGGAGCTTTCTGATAAGCAGAGACTTCTTAATGTGAAATACGATGCCTTTATAAAGCAGTATGGAGCCATTACCTCAAAAGCAAACAGAATAGCTTTCAGGGATGACAGCGATTACCCACTTCTTTGCAGTCTTGAGGAAGTAAATGAAGACGGGGAGGTGAAAAAAGCGGATATGTTTTATAAGCAGACGATTAAGGCAAAAACTGTTATAGACAGAGTTGAGACTGCCGTGGAAGCGTTAAATGTATCCGTCAATGAATTTGGATATGTAAATCTTGCCTATATGCTTTCTATCTATGAGCCGGATATTACAAATGCAAAGGAAGCGCTTGCAGAAAAGTCCGGACAGGCAGCATATGAGATAACGCTAAGTGATGATGCTTTGGCAGAGCTTAGAAGGGCAGTTCTTGTGGAAGAGCTTGATGGACTGATTTTCCTTAATCCTGACCGCTACAACGAGAATAATCCGGACATCGGCTGGGAGACAGCAGACGAGTATCTTTCCGGAAATGTGAGAGACAAGCTTCGTGTGGCAAAAGCTATGGCAGCGGATACAGACAATCCACAGGCAGAAAGATTTGCAGGCAATGTGGCAGCGCTTGAAAAGGTGCAGCCGGAGTGGATTGAAGCCTCGGATATTGATGTAAAGATTGGCACGACATGGATTGAGCCGCTTGATTATGAGCAGTTTATCTATGAGCTTCTCAATACACCAAGAAGAGCAAGGGCAGTCAGAAGCCAGTTTTACAATACAGGCATTCAGGTACACTTAAATAAGATGAGCATGGAATGGTTCATCGAGAATAAGAGCATGGATAAGCATTCAGTGGCAGCTACTAAGACCTATGGTACAAGCCGCATGGATGCTTATTCTATTTTTGAGGATACGCTGAATCTTAAAACTGTAACTGTCAGGGACAGGATTGATGACGGAGATGGCAAATATCATTATGAAGTCAATAAGAATGAGACAATGCTTGCAAGGGAAAAGCAGAACATGATTAAGGAGAAGTTCAAGGAATGGCTGTTTGCAGAGCCGGAGCGAAGACAGAAATATGTGGAGTATTACAACGAGACATTCAATAACATCCGTCTGCGTGAGTATGACGGAAGCCATCTGCAGTTTCCGGGAATGAATCCGGCGATTGAGCTAAAGCCACACCAGAAAAATGCGGTGGCAAGAATCCTTCTCGGAGGAAATACCCTGCTGGCACACTGTGTTGGTGCAGGAAAGTCATTTGAGATGATGGCTGCATGTATGGAGCAGAAGAGACTTGGACTTGCCAATAAGACAATCATGGTTGTTCCAAAGCCACTTATCGGGCAGACTGCATCAGAGTTTTTAAGGCTTTATCCGTCAGCAAATATCCTGGTTGCCACAGAGCGTGATTTTGAAAAAAGCCGCAGAAAGCAGTTCGTATCAAGGATTGCAACAGGTGACTATGACTGTATCATCATGTCGCACTCGCAGTTTGAGAAAATTCCAATCTCAGCAGAGAGAAAGGAAAGAATGCTCAATGAGCAGATTGATGAAATCAGCTATGCGATAGATGAGATGAAGGAGCGTAACGGAGAGCGATGGACTGTAAAACAGATGGAAAGCCAGAAGAAAAAGCTGGAGGAACAGCTGAAATCTCTATCTGATGAGAGCAGGAAGGATGACCTTATAACCTTTGAGGAGCTTGGTGTAGATTCTATCATGGTAGACGAGGCACATAATTTTAAGAACCTTGCGATTTTTTCCAAGATGAATAATGTGTCAGGTATCAGCAGTAGCGGAGCTAAGAAGTCAACGGATATGCAGCTTAAATGCCAGTATCTATCAGAGATAAATGATGGCAGAGGCATTGTATTTGCAACAGGTACACCAATATCCAATACCATGTGTGAGATGTATGTCATGCAGCTTTACTTACAGAAAGCGGCACTTGAAGAGATGGGGATTTATCACTTTGATTCATGGGCAGCAAACTTTGGTGAAGTGACAACAGCACTTGAGCTTACTGTAGAGGGAAGCGGATTCCGTTTTAAGAGCAGATTTAATAAGTTTACGAATCTGCCGGAGCTTATGAATATCTTCCGTGAAGTAGCAGATGTGCAGACAGCAGATATGCTTGACCTTGATGTGCCAGCACTTCGTGGAGGCAAGCCTATTATTGTGGAGTCGGAGCCTGACTGGTATGTAAAACAGGTCATGGAAGACTTTGTTGTGAGGGCAGAGCGTATCAGAGGCGGTGGAGTAGATCCAAGTGAGGATAACTTCTTAAAGATTACCCATGAGGCAAGACTTCTTGGAACAGATGCAAGACTGATTGATAAGGATGCACCAAATAATCCGGATGGAAAGCTCAATAAGGTAGCGGAGAATGTCTGGAAAGAATATGAGAAAGGAAATGCCAACGGTCATATAGGCTGTCAGCTTATTTTTTCAGATATCGGCACACCGGGACCGGATAAGGACTTTACCATCTACGATTATCTGAAGGAAACACTTATCCAGTATGGTATTCCGGCAGATGAGATAGCATTTATCCATGATGCCAAAACGGATGCACAGAGGGATGCACTTTTTAAGGAAATGAGGACAGGTAAAAAGAAAGTTCTTATCGGTTCAACAGATAAGTGTGGAACAGGTGTCAATGTGCAGACACACCTTGTTGCAATGCACCATGTCGATTGTCCGTGGAAGCCTTCTTCCATTGAACAGAGGGAAGGACGAGGCATACGACAAGGCAACGAAAATGAAGAGGTGGCAATCTACAGATATGTCACCAAAGGAACCTTTGATGCATACAACTGGTCACTCGTCGAGAATAAGCAGCGTTTTATCAGTCAGGTTATGACAAGCAAGGCTGTAAGCCGAAGCTGCGAGGATATCGACGAGGCTACACTTTCATATGCAGAGATCAAGGCGGTTGCTACAGGTAATCCTTTGATCAAGGAAAAGATGGAGATTGACAATGATGTCCAGAGATTAAAGCTCTTAAAGGCATCCTATGATAATCAGAGATATGGCTTGCAGGATAACTTTATGATCAAGTACCCGAAGCTCATTAAGACAGCAACCGAAAAGCTTGCCAATGTAAGAGAGGATGTAAAGGCAAGGGATAAAGAGCTGATTGATAATCCGGAATTTGCCATTACCATAGGCAAAGCAACCTATACTGAGCGTGTGGATGGTGGAACGATGATGCTTGAAGCAATCAGCAAATGCAAGACCGGAGAGACAACTGCAATCGGTAAATTCCACGGATTTGAGCTGCTTGTGGAAAAGAACTTCCTTGGCATCAATTATATGGTGCTTCGTGGAAGGACCGAGTACAAGGCAGAGCTTTCCACAAGTCCTGTCGGCAGTATGGTGAAGCTGGAAAACCTGTTCAACGGACTCCATGAGAACATTGATTTCCTGGAAAAGAAGATTGAGCAGTACCAGAATGACCTTGAAGCATCAAAGACTGAGTATGACAAGCCATTTGCGTACAGCAAGGAACTGGAAGAAAAGCTGGCAAGGCAGTGTGAACTGAATGCCCAGCTTGACCTTGAGAACGCAAAGGCTGTGGATGCAGACCTGAGCGGACCGGAGGAAGAAAGAGAAGCTGATGACAGAATGGAATCTGCAGCAATTGTAGCAGAGGATAAAGGTGCTTATCCAGCGGACAGAGAGGGCAGAACACGATAGGAGAGTGAGTAAGATGAGTATAAGAAAAGTGGTCGCAGGACTACTGATTACAGCAGGGATTGCCATTATGGCAGTCCCTTTTTTCTGGCGGGCAACCGGAGAAAAACAGACAGAACAGCTCATAAGTGAATTTGAGCAGACATTGGAGGATGATTACGATGAAGAAACAGATGTGGAGGAAGAGCAAACCTCCATTAGTGAAGAGGATGAAGCCATTCTTAAAGAAGGCGGTGTTATCGGCATCATTGAGATACCGGGCTTAGATATCAGGTATCCGGTAATGGAAGGAACCATAAGTAAAGTACTTAATGCCGGGATTGGTCATATAGAAGAAACAGCAGGAATCGGTGAGAGTGGCAACTGCGTATTGTGCGGTCACAATGGCAGCAGATATGGCACATTTTTTACACCACTAAATCAGATATCCATAGGTGATGAGGTGATGATAACCGACAAAAAGGGGCTGAAGCATATCTATGAGGTAACAGAGACAGAGGTAGTAAATCCGTATGATAACAGCATCAAGACACAGGGTGCAGAAAAAGAATTAACTCTTTTTACCTGTTCCCGGAAAGGAACCATGCGTTTTGTAGTCAGGTGCATTTATAAGGAGGCGGTGATGGATGAATAAGAGATACCGGTTAGGTGAGATAGAAGAGGCAGTATCGGAAATGGAAGAGCTAATCGGGCTTGAGGATGATATTGCAGAGATTGATGATGACTTTCAGATAGTTGTAAGCGGCTGGTCTGTGTATGTCGAAAGCCTGAATCTGACACTCAGACAGGGAATAGCCTGTGTATGGGATGCGGAGGAAGGATTGTTTATGCCTGATTTTGATGTGACCATCGTGTATGAGGGGAACATTGAAAAAGGCTACTCCAGAAGCGATGCTTCTGTCGTTAATGAGTCAGGTGAAAGTATGCAAGCATCCTTTCCTGCTGACTCATTATACTATGAGCAGGATGGAATGGTTGTTACACTTGGCAACTGGCTTAATGGCAGATTGTCTTGTGAACAGATAGAACAGCTTTGGTGTGAGCTTATCATACCAAAGCAAAACAAAGAACAAAAAGAAAGCGAGGAATAGCATATGAAGTATTCAATTAAGGTAAACGAAGTAAGAGCAAAAGAGGGCAGCAATATCAAAGGATTTGCTACAGTAGTATTTGGTGATTCATTTAAGATTACCAATATTGCAATCCTTGAGAATAAGGACAAGGGAGAGCTTTTCGTATCAATGCCTAGATACCGCTCCAATGAGCGTGATGAAAGCAATGGCGTGATCTATAAGGATGTGTGCAATCCTATCACAGCAGAGTTTCGAGAGGAACTCTATACGAATATCCTTGATGCCTATGCAAGAATCAGGGAACCGGAGAAAGAGGAGACACAGAAGCAGGACAGAACACAGGAAATGCCGGAGTTTTCCGTAACTGTGACACCTTATGAGAGGGAAGGCAGTAACATCAAAGGACTTGCACGTATTTACTTTGAAAACAGTTTCATTGTAAATAACATTAATATCGTGCAGGGCAAAGAGAAAATCTTTGTATCAATGCCTTCTTATAAGACAAAGCAGGTGGATGAGCAGGGCAAGCCAATCTATCAGGATGTCTGCTATCCGGTCACAAAGGATTTCAGGGAAAAACTCTATAATGAGATTATCTCGGAATATGAGAAAGCAAAGGATAAGAGCAACGAAAAGGCGAGGGAGAGTGCCGAGAAACATCATGGCAATCCCGATAAAGAGAAGGACAAAGAGGCAACACCCTTTCGATAATCAGTAATCAGAGTATAGGGGCGGACAAGGCTGCCCCGTTTACGAATGGAGGAAACAGAATGGATATGGAAGCAGGAAAAACACTTACCAATGAGGAGGTCATAAGAGAACTTCTCGAATTATTAAAGAAAAATGCCATGAAAGAGCAGGCAAATGATGTATTTGAGATATGCAGCTATGTAGATGGACTGGAGAAAAAGATTGATTCCATGACGGAAGAACTTACTAACATGCAGAACCAGATAAAAGAAATGCAGGAGGATACCCTTGTCAATAATGCTAAAAAGGCATTGTCAGAAGCACAGGAGCGACTTAATAGCAGATGTGAGCAGATAAAGTCGCAGGTATTGGAAGTGAAAGCACAGGTCAAATCTACAGCGAAGAGCATAGTCGATGAGGCAAAAGAAAAGGGAAGAGCTGCATTATACAGAGTGTCTGAGTTCTTAGGAATTAAGAAAAGACTTCTTGATATCAGAGAGAATGTAAGAGGTGCAATCAAGACAACGGATAAGGATATAGCAAAGACAGCACTCCTTGCAAAAGGATTTCGTGAGGCTGGTCAGACAGTAGCCAATGCATTTCGTACTTTTGCAGACAAGCCGGAGGTAGATTATTCACAGAAAGAGCAGAAACATCCCATTACAAAGGCGGTGCTTGCACCTATGAAAGCAGTGAAAAAGATACTGGTATCAATGGAGCTTCATCTTGATGCTTCGATTGATAAACTGGATAATCTGGCTATGAATGTGAAGCTTGATAAGGAAAAGCATATGGAGAATACGAAAGCGCAGAAACAGACAGAGCCGGAGAGGGCAGAAGCTGAGCGAGTGGAAGCAGAGGTTGTATACTCTCCAATGGTCGCTGAGCCACAGGAGTATCAGTATAATGCAGATGCATTTGAGGCAAGAGGTGTGGATGAGGTGAAGCAGGAAGCGGCACATAAGGAAGTATCGAAGGTAAGGGAAGATAAAGCCAGATAAATGCGAGGACGTGGGAGAAATTCTGCGTCCTTTTTTAATACCGATTTGTTGCAATACAGAACATTAATTCGATGTACAAAGGATGATTATTGGACAGTATAAAGTGCTATAAATAAAGCATAAGGAACAGATGCATGATAAATGAGTTAAATAGAACATTTACGGAGGTGGCAGTTATGCATATATTGGCGTTTATTTTAATATTTGTTGTTGGTTCAATCATTGCCGCTTGTGATGGGGATTATTCAGGAATAGCTGCAATCGGTAAATTTGTAGGATTTTTTGTATTGCTATTCGCAGTATTATGGTTATTTACCCAGCCTGTTTTATTAAACTATGTTATAGAAAATAAGCAATAAGCAGCACTCTTATTATTAATTTCAATGTAAAGCGATAAGGGGAAACCTTATCGCTTTATTAAAAGAAGAATGTGGGATTGATAATCATTTAATTTTACATAATTAGATGTCAGTAGAAAGTTTTTTAATTTTTCTTATAGCAATACGATAAGAAATGTAAAAAAATAACAATACTACAAGGAAATAAACAGTTAGAAATATTAAGGAGACAATAATTCTTTGATTAATCTGTTCAAGATAGAAAACAGTATCAATTTGGAAACTCTCAACAAAAACGATAATAGTATTTAAACTAGAATAGCATAGTGCAAATAGCCAACACCAGAGTGGAAAATGTTGGGTTCCATTAAAAAGAACTCCTTTTATTGACATCCAAATGATTAACACATCAGGCGCTAATGGAATAACCCAACCGTTTAAGCTTGTTTTAAAAAAATAATCTAGTAGATAAGTAAGTTCATTTGCTATAATTATACCCCAAAAAAGTTTAACATAAATTGTGTGCCGAATATTTGTGATCCTTTCATCACAGTGAATGGTGGTTTTCATAAGTTGTCCTCCTCCCAAAATAAATCGTTTAATGTTTTGTTAAGTACTTTACATATCCGAATACAAAGCTGAAGACTGGGATTAAACTTTCCGCCTTCTAGTAAGTTGATAGTAGGGCGTGTAACATTAACTTTGGCAGCCAGTTCTTCTTGAGAAAGATTCATCTCAACGCGTGCTAATTTAAGACGCATATTTTTCATTTATACAACCTCCTCCTTTCTATATGCATTATATGATATATCGAACTAAATGTAAAGTATATATTACAAAAAATAATAAATATATAACGTTATGTGAAAAAGATTATTATGTTTGGATTATTATGTTTGGATGTAAAGAAAAATGTGCGAAATAAATCACATTGCATAGATGTCCTTTTTATGGAACACATAGTATAATAGAATTATACTGAAAAAGGATAATCAGAAGTAAATGGGAAGGGTACTTATGAATATTAAAAGCGAAAAAGAGTTTTATGGAGATGAATTGAAAAGAGTAGCTTTGAGATTTAATGCGGATATATTTGTCTGAGGGGAGGAACTGATCAGTAGAAGGTTGATTATATATCCTAAGGAGTTAAAAGATGTTATTGGGTACGTTTCTCCGCTTCATTGCGGATGGATTCAAAAATATCTTTATACATAATAAAACCTCCAGAATAAGTAGTGTTAATAATTACATCTACCTATTCGGAGGTGCATTAGCGTCATAATTCCGATTGCGGAAGAGACTGGAAAATGTTATTCTTATCATAGGCAGTGGAGCTTTCTTAGTTCAGTTGTTTCGTGTGGTAACTTAACAATAACGGATTATGGAAAGTAATTCCACTGCTTTTTAATAAAAATAAAACTGCGCCACAGCCTTGGCAGGCCATCGCGCAGCGATTTTGTTCAATCGATATTTATTAGGAGGTAAAGCAGCATGAAATGTCCATATTGTGGTGAAGAAATGATAAGAGGATACCTTATGAGCTCACGAGACATTACTTTTGCAGTTGATAATGTGACAAAAGTTTTTCGTATTAAACAATCGGACGATTTGGAATTGAGTAAAGGTTCAGGCGGAATCCCTCATTGTGAAGCTTATCGTTGCAGTAGTTGCAAAAAGATTTTGATTGATTATGCAAATAGATAAATCGGAAGTTGTGAACTTAGAATTAGAGGTGTTGAAAATGAAAATAATAATTATATTTATTGATTTACTGATGGCAACTGTTCTCTTTTTTGTTGGAAGATTTTTTATCAAATCAAGGAATACAGAAAGAAGTGTGCTGTTTTTATCAGGAGATTATACTGGATTAAATACAGAGAAAATATGCAGAGTTACTGGAAAACGGATTAAGACATGGGCAATGCTCTTTTGTCTTGGCGGTATAATTGATTTTATCAAGCTGGGCGCAGGAATAATAATAGTTTCCGTTTTTTTTATTATCTTACTTGTATTTCATTTGGTTGATATGACTATAAATCGAGACAAGTACCGGGCATAAATCCCAGTTTGCAGAGCTGAGAAGATTGAGATGGATAAAATCTCCAGCTCAATCCTCTACATGGAATACATCTTCCACCAGCATATTAAAATATTTTGAAATCCGCAGCATAAATTCGGCAGATGGAGTACTGTCCCCACGCTCTATCCTGCCGACAGTTTTGGTGCTGTATCCGATAGCAGCGG
>OHZC01000084.1_pt1 | contig 46684 bp, 37 predicted proteins | sample 1580361 | NCBI WGS metagenome assembly OHZC01 (sample SAMEA3882532, study PRJEB24775) | human gut metagenome | biome: human-associated habitat; feature: intestine environment; material: feces | place: Netherlands | collected 2009/2010
AGATGTACTCCAACACCGGCGGACAGGCTTCCAAGGCCTCCAACATCGGTGAGGTCTGCCAGTTCGCTGCTGCCGGTAAGGAGATCAGCAAGAAGTCTCTGGCTGAGATCTGCATGACCTACGGCTACATCTATGTTGCTCAGATCGCTCTGGGCGCCAACATGGCTCAGGCTGTCAAGGTCATCGCCGAGGCTGAGGCTTATCCCGGCCCGTCTCTGATCATCGGCTACGCTCCCTGCGAGCTGCACGGTGTCAAGGGCGGCATGACCAACTGCCAGAACGAGATGAAGAAGGCTGTTGCTGCCGGTTACTGGAACCTGTTCAGCTTCAACCCCGCTGCCAAGGCCGAGGGCAAGAACCCGTTCACCCTGACCTCCAAGGCCGGCGACATGAGCAAGTATCAGGACTTCCTGGCCAACGAGACTCGTTACAGCCGTCTGGCTCGCGCCTTCCCGGATCGCGCCAAGGCTCTGTTCGAGAAGAACCAGGCTGCCGCCGATGCCCGTTACGAGCACCTGACCAAGCTGGTCGACCTGTACAAGTAATTTGTGCAAGGGCTGCTTAACGGCTAACGCTACATAAAAAGTGCCCCACGCAGAAATGCGTGGGGCACTTTTTTTGTAGAGCTGTAGGGGCCGGGCATGCCCGGCCCGCAACTTCGCCGCAGTATTGCTTTAATCTTTAATTTGTAGGGGAGGAATTCATCCCTCCCGTGTACCTTCCGCTATCACAATTCCGCCAAAAAGCACCCTGCTCAAATGTATAAAACGCCAAAACTTTCCGATAAAAACAAAAATGTGTCGTTTTACCCTTGCCAAAATATTTCGGGGGGGGGGTATACTGATAACACAAGTACTTAGGAAGGAATGTGTTAAATATGGGGAAATTAAAAGAAAAGCGAGATGCGTTTGAAAACAAGATGGGTTGTTACGGAGAAACAATAAAGCGTGGAATTTATGCCGCGATTGATTTTGCGGTGTTTTTGATTTGTGGCGTGATTGTTTATGTCTCTATACCTTTTACTGGATTTACGCCGGTTTTACTAATTGACTTTGTATTGTCTGCAATTGCTTTAATTGGCTTTGTAAAGTTTGCTATTAACGGACTCTTATTTTTAAAGAATGGGATAGAAGATATTTTGCGTATTCCCGGAGAAGCTATGCAAAGAGCGAAAGAAGAGAAAGTGCAAAAAGAGCGTGAACAAGAGCGGAAGGCGAGTGAAGAGGCAGAAGCACAACTACAAGCAGAAATTGATGCAAAGGCAGCACCGTACAAAGAAATGGCGGAAAATGGTGATATAGCCGCCATAAAGAAAATGGCAAAGATATACTATGAAAACGGAAAAGAAGCAACAGCAATAGGTTGGTATAGGAGAGCAGTGCGAAGTGGCGATATAGAGGCACAACTAACTTTTGCAAGAGAATATAAGACCATCGGTGTATCAGAGGCTAAGAAATGGCTTTCAGAAGTACAGAATAACCCAAAAGCAACTCCAGCGCAAAAAGAAGCTGCCCGCGTGAAGAAAATGGACATAGAGCAATACGAGAGTAGGCAGAGAATAAAGGAAAGCTGGCGAAAGGAAGCAGAGGCGGTGATTGAGCAGCAGAAACAACTTCCTATAACGGGTGATTTCTATGTGATGCGTCCCTATAATAGGGAATGTGCAAATGTAGGAAAAGCCTGTACATATTGTGCGCGGCGGACTTGGCACGGGAGAAACTGGGGAACCGGAATTAACTGCGGATACAACAAATAACAAACGGCAGAGCTTCGGCTCCGCCTTTTTTATTTGCAGTAAAACTCCATTTGTAGGGGCCGATGATTGCATCGGCCCGCGGGGCGTCGGGGACGCCGCCCCCTACACCTGCGCGGAAAAATAGTAATAACGGAAAACGGGCAGGGGACTGCCCGCCCTACGGCTTGTGTGCCGCCCGTTCGTCACATCCATTGTTTACAAATCCGCCAAACTACGCTATAATAAAACCAACAAAAACTTTGACGAAAGCAGGTCATACCATGCTCATCAGTCTGATCGTACCCTGTTACAATGAAGAAGAAGCGATGCCGCTTTTTTATAAAGAAGCCTCCCGCGTGGCGGCGGAGATGAAAGCCAGCCACGGCGCGGAATTTGAGTTTATCTTTGTGGACGACGGCTCCCGCGACGGCACGCTGCGCGTCGCGCGTGAGCTGCACGCGCAGGACCCCCGCGTGCGGTATGTTTCATTCAGCCGCAACTTCGGCAAGGAGGCCGGTATCTACGCGGGTTTACAGGCCGCCAAGGGCGATTACGTCGCCACGATGGACGCCGATCTGCAGGACCCGCCCGCGCTGCTGCCGCAGATGCTGGACACGCTGCTGACCGGCGAGTACGACTGCGCCGCCACCCGCCGCACGACCCGCAAGGGCGAGCCGCCGCTGCGCAGCTGGTTTGCCCGCAAGTTCTACCAGATCATCAACAAGATGTCCGATACGGAAATTGTCGACGGTGCGCGGGATTTCCGCCTTATGAGCCGCAAAATGACCGACGCTGTGCTCAGCATGGCCGAGTACAACCGCTTCAGCAAGGGCATTTTCAGCTGGGTCGGCTTCAAGACCAAGTGGTTCGACTATGAGAATATCGAGCGCGTCGCCGGTACGACCAAGTGGAATTTCTGGGGCCTGTTCAAGTACTCCATCGAGGGCATCGTCGGCTTCTCCACCACGCCGCTGCTGATCGCGGCGGGGGCGGGCGTGCTGTTCTGCATCCTCGCGTTCATCGGCATCCTCTTTGTCGTCGTCCGCGCGCTGATGTTCGGCGACCCGACCTCCGGCTGGCCCAGCATGGTCTGCATCATTCTGCTGTGCAGCGGCGTCCAGCTGTTCTGCACCGGCATTGTGGGCGAGTACCTCGCCAAGACCTACCTGGAGGTCAAGCACCGCCCCATCTACATCGTCGCCGAAACCGAAGAGGATAAAAAGTAAACGATGGACTGGCAGAAAAAAGTGAGCCTGTGGTGGGCGAAAAACTTCCGCCCGCTGGTCGTGGCGCTGCTGGTCGGTTGCGGCGTACATTACACGATTTATGCTAACCAACTCGGCAATTTTGATGCCGTGCACATCGGTGCACTGTACACTGCCGATGGCTGGCCCGAGCATCTGTATTGGGAGACACAGCAGGGGCGTTGGGCGCTGCGCCTGGTGGATATGCTGCGCGGCGGCATCAATCAGCCTGCGCTTTCGGCATTGCTGATGCTGTTCCTCTACGCATTGGCGGGAGTGCTGCTAACGGATTTGTTTGCTGTGCGCAGCCGTGTGGCAAAATATCTTATCCCGCTTACACTGGTCTGTGCGCCCTATGTAGCGGAAGTTGAAACCTACCACTATTGCAGTGTGTCCTATGCGCTGTCTTTCCTGCTAGCGGTGCTGGCCGTGCGATCCGCCGTCTGCGGCGTGCGGTTTGTCTGGCTGATGGGTACGGTCTGCCTGGCGTTCGCGCTGGGAATGTATCAGGCCAATCTGGGCACAGCGGCGGGCTTGTGCGTCATGCTGCTGCTTCTGGCCGTTCTGCGCCGCCCCGGCGAATGGCAGGCCATCGGCCTGACTGCCCTGCGCATGGTGTTGATGGGCGGCAGCGGTGTGGCGCTGTATATGCTGATTTTAAAATTGTTCCTGCGGCTGTACGATGTGGGCCTATCCGGCATCAACGGTATCAACACCGTGGGAATGGGAACACTGCGCAATCTGCCGTTAGGCCTGAAAAACGCCTACTTTGATTTTTACGCCTACTTCTTCACCCACGGCATTGCCCAAAACCACTATGGGCAGATCGCGGGCTACCTGCTGCTGTTTGTGCTGGCGGCACTGGCCGGGCTGAGGTGGCTCGTCGTGCTGCACGACCGCAAGGCCGCCGCTGCGGCGGTGGTACTGGTGGCCCTGCTGCCCGCCGCAGCCAATGTGACCGACGTTATCAACACCGGGGCCACTGTGGCGCTGCGGATGGCGGGCTCGCTGGCCATCGTGGTGCCGTTTGCCATCGCCGTGATCGACGCGGCTCCCGCACTGACGGAACGGGCGTTCTCCTGGGGGATAGCGCTCTGCACGGCGTTCTGTGCGGTGCTGCTGCGCGGGTTTGCCGTGCAGGTCAACAACGACGCGGCGGTCATGCTGAAACAAAAGACCACAGTTGTAAATCTCGCCAACCGCCTGTGTACCCGGCTGGAAGAAAACGCCAACTACCAGAACGGCGCCGAGGTCGTGATCCTGGGCGAGCCGAAGCGCGGCGCGTACCCGGAGGAATCCCCGCTCAAGCCTATGGCCGGGGAACTGGCGCAGTTCGGCCCGCTCTCCTTCGACCCGACGTTCAATGCCCACGGCTGGTATGTGCTGGTGTGGGACGAGCTGGGCGTCCAGCTCAACGAATGCGCGGACGAGACTGTCCGCGCCATCAGCAATTCCGACGCGTTCAAGGCCATGCCCAACTACCCGGCAGATGGCTGTATCCAGACCATCGACGGCGTTGTCACGCTGAAGGTGGCAGATTTTCCGTTTTGAGAGCTGATAATGATGCGTGATATGACCAAGGGTGCCCCGCTGGGGCACCTCTTTCTGTATGCGGTGCCGCTGCTGCTGGGAAACTGGCTGCAGCTGGCGTACAATGCGGTGGATTCCATCATCGCGGGGCGGTTCATCGGGCAGGACGCGCTGGCCGCCGAGGGCGTGGCCGGGCCGGTCATGAATCTGGTGATTTTGGCCATCAGTGGCCTGTGCATCGGCGCGGGCGTACTGATGAGTGAGGCGTTCGGCGCAAAGCGGACCGCCCGCTTAAAAGAGACGTTGGCAACGACGCTGCTGTTCGGCGCGGTGCTCTGCTGTGCCGCCGCGGCGCTGGGCTGTGCGCTGACGCCGTGGATCCTGCGCGCGCTGGCCGTGCCGGACTCGATTTTTGGCATCACTGGCATCTACCTGCGCATCACGTTCCTGGGCGCGCCGTTCACGTTTTTCTATAACGCGCTGGCGGCGGGCCTGAAAAGTGTCGGCGACAGCAAAACGCCGCTGAAATTCCTGGCGTTCTCCGCCGTGCTCAACGCGGTGCTGGATCTCATTTTAATTGGCGGGCTGGGCTTCGGCATTGTGTGCAGCGCCGTGACCACTGTCGTGGCCGAGGCCGCCAGCGCGCTGCTGGCCGCCGTCTACCTGGCACGCCGCGTGCCGGAGCTCTGCCCCGGGCACGGGCAGTGGCGCATCCGCCGTGACCTGCTGGGGCCGATTTTGCGCTACGGCGCGGTGACGGCGGTGCAGCAGGCCGTGCAGCCGATCTGCAAGGTGCTCATTCAGGGGCAGGTCAACGCGCTGGGGGTCGGGGCTATCGCGGCGTTCAACGCGGTCACGCGGGTGGACGATTTTGCCTTCACGCCGGAGCAGAGCATTGCCACGGCCATTACGACCTACATTGCCCAGAACCGCGGTGCCGGGCAGACCGCCCGCATCCGCCGCGGCTTTGCGGTGGGCCTGCGGTTGGAGCTGGGCTATTGGCTGCTGATGGGCAGCCTGACGCTGCTGCTGCGCCGGGGTATCCTGTCCCTGTTTGTGGCAGGGGAGGGGGCCGCCGACGTCATTGCACTGGGCAGCACGTATCTGGGCTGCATGGCGGTGTTCTACGCCCTGCCCGCGCTGACGAACGGTTTCCAGGGCTTTTACCGCGGCATGGGCAAGATGACGACGACGCTGATCGGCACCTGCATACAGGCGGGGCTGCGCGCTGCCGCTGCTGCGGTGCTGGCCCCGCGGGTGGGCCTGCCCGGCATCGCCTTTGCCTGTGCCTTCGGCTGGTGCGTCATGCTGGCGTTTGAGGTGCCGTACTATTTTTGGACGTGCAGGGAGTTATAAGGCTTCCCCCGAGGGGAAAGGCAAAGAACGGCGGTCAGGGAGCTGGCCGCCGCTTTTTTATTCTGTAAAATTTCCCCAATATCCCGCGTTTCCGATTGTAATTTCTTCGACAAAATGCTACACTAATACTATCTATCCACAGCATAAAATCTGCCCAAGAGAGGTAACGCACCGTGCCAGAAGAACGCAAAGTCTACCGCCGCCCTGCCCGGACGGCTGCGCCCGCCCCGCAGGCCGGGCAAACGGCCCCGCGCCCCGACGCGCCCCCGCCGCCGAAGAAAAAGAAACGTCCCGGCGCCAAACGCCGCCGCAGCCGCCTTGTGCTGGGGCTGTGTTTGCTCTGCCTGCTGATCGTGGTCATTGTGTCGGTGGTGCTGGTGCGCTGCTCGGCAGAGGAGAAAGGCCCCGCCGAGGCGGACTTCGGCACGCCCGCCGCGGCCTGGCAGAAGAACGATCTGGGCTACTACTTCAACACAAGCGGCCGGGCCATGCCCGCCGCGGTGCTCAAGGGCATGGACGTATCCAAGTTCCAGGGCGAGATCGACTGGGAAAAGGCCAAGGCTGCCGGCATCGACTTTGCCATCATCCGCTGCGGCTTCGGCGGCGAGTGGGACGGCCAGGAGGAAAACTGGGCGCAGGATGACCCCCAGTGGCGGCGCAACGCCGACGAATGCACCCGGCTGGGCATCCCGTTCGGCGCGTACCTTTATTCCTACGCCACGACGGTGGAGGAGGCCCGCAGCGAGGCCGACCACGTCGCGCGGCTGCTGGGCCTGACCGCCCCGCCGCAGGAGGGGCTGGACGACTACACCGCCGCGCCCTACCGGCTGAGCTACCCGGTCTACTACGACCTCGAGGATAAGTACATCAGCGGCGTTTTCCCCTCCGAGATGGCCGAGATCACGCAGGCGTTCTTTGACCGCCTGACCGAGTACGGCTACACCGGTGCGCAGGGGCTGTATGCCTCCCGCAACTGGGTACGCGCCCGCTTGACGGACCCTGCCTTTGACAAATGGCGCGACAATCTCTGGATCGCGCGGTTCTCCGACGATCTGGACTACGCGGGCACCTACGATATGTGGCAGTGCACCTTCAGCGCCCCGGGCGCGGACTACGGTGTCCAGAGCGAGACAGTCGATCTGGATTTTGTCATGAAACCGTTTAAATTTACCGGTGTGTCCGCCTGCAACGGCAAGACCGCCACGCCGGTGCTCCTGAACGATACCTACACCGACGAGCTGCACATGGACGGCAAGGACGCCTACGCCACGCTGGCGACGAACGAGCCGGGCGAGGAGGACGGCGGACGCAGGGTCTACTGGACGACGAGCGACAAGACCGTGGCCACCGTGGACAAAAACGGCACGGTCCGCGCCCGCACCGACAGCGGGGAATGCACGATCACGGCCACACTGGCCGACGGCACCGAGAGCCTGACCTGCCGCGTGCGGGTCGGGGACATCACGGTCCCAATCTTTGCCACGGCGGGCCTGCGCGGAGACCGCGCCACGCTGGCGGATGCCGCCGCGCTCAAGGGCGCGACCCCGGATTCCATCCTGCTGGACGCGGGCGACAGCCTGCACGGCACCGAGAGCGCCAGTCTGACCGGCGGCATGGATATGCTGTCGGCGTTCTCGGCGGCGGGGTACGACCTGCACGCCATGGCGCTGACCGACTTTGCCTACGGCACGACCCGCCTGGTCAGCGATGCCAACATGGGCAGCGGCCCGTCGCTGGCGTCCAACCTGCTGAACAACGAGGGCACCGCTGTGTTCTACCGCTCCACAAGCTGGAGCCGCAACCGCGTGACCAATGGCCGGTACACCGTCGTGGAGCGCGCGGGGTATAAAATCGGCTTCTTTGTGCTGAACGACCCGGCGCAGGCCGCGGTCATCTCGGCGTCCAACGGGGAGTTTATCACGGCCCGCGACTGGACCGACACCGCCGCCGAGCAGATCACTGCCCTGCAGAACGCCGGGTGCGATGCCATCCTTGCGATTGTCTCCACCGCCCCGGCGGGCGACTGGCAGAAGGCCCTGCTGAGCCAGGGCGTGACGGCTATTATTGACGGCACAACGGCGGAAAACGGCACGAACGTGCTGGGCGCGGACCTGGGTTTGACCGGCGTGGCGCAGCTGGACCTGGTCTTTACCCAGGGCGGCGGCTGCCGCGTCGAGCTCCGGCAGCCTGTGGCGGCTGCCGAGATGGAGAGCCGCCGCGCCACCTGGCTGGCGATGAGCACCGCCGACGCCGCGCAGGCCGACACCGCTGCCGATGCCGCCGACCCCGGCAAGGACACCGAGGCCGTGGGCGGCAGTGACACCACCGCCCCCACCGAGACGGAAGACGAGGCCCAACAGGCCGGTGCGGACGCCTATACCAGCGCCGCGGCGGAGATCGCCACGCTGGACGCCGACGACCAGAGCATCCTCTACACGCCGCTGTTCACCTACGCGGCCAACCCCGACGCCAACAAAACCATCAGCTTCGGCAACTATCTGGCGGCGCTCTACGCCGAGATCGTCACAAATGATCCGGCCACGGGGCTGCCGGATGGTGCGTCCGTCGAGGCGTTCGCGGGCGGTGTGACCGAGCCGGAATACGGCGAGATCACCCGCGGGGATTTGATGGCCGCCCTGCCCGCGACAGCGCGCATTCAGCTGGTCAGCACCACCGCAGAAGCCGCCCGGGCGCTGGCCGACGGCGGCACGGTCAGCCGCGTCTACCAGAACAGTCTGACCGAGTACGCCCCCGAGGGGGATGTAGTCTACATCGTCACCGATACGGCGACTCTGGCCGGTCTGGGTGCGGAGTACACGGTCCTGCGCGATTACGGCGATGTCTTTTGGAGCGTTCGGATGAACATCAACGACCTGACCGCCAACTTTACCACAGAGTTTGTGCTGCCGGAGGCCCCGCAGTACGGGGTCGGACGCAGAGGCTGAACCGGGGACGGCAGCCTTCCGCTAACTTTCCGAACCCTTCCGGCCTGCTTCGCGGCCACCTCCCCTGATGGGGAGGCTTTCCTCGCGGGCTCCGCCCGCGCAAAAAGGCTCCCCTTTTAGGGGTGACTCCCCGCTGCGCGGGGAGATGTCGCGGAGCGACAGAGGGGTCCGGGCCCGAAGGGCTGGCCGAGCTTGCGAGGCCTGAAGGGTCCCGACGGGCTTTCCGTGGCCGCCCATTCCCGGTTCCACTCGCAACATCCCCAAATAAAGGAGGTTCTCCCACATGAAGCTCACATTCTTAGGCGCTGACCGGGAAGTGACCGGCAGCTGCACACAGCTGGAGGCGGCGGGACACCGCTTTCTGATCGACTGCGGCATGGAGCAGGGCCGCGACGTGTATGAGAACGCCGACCTGCCCTGCGCGCCCGGCACCTATGAGGCACTGCTGCTGACCCATGCGCACATCGACCACTCGGGCCGCATCCCGTACCTGTACAAAAACGGCTACCGCGGCCCCATCTATACCACCGATGCGACCCGCGACCTCTGCGCCATCATGCTGGAGGATTCCGCCCACATTCAGGAGCAGGAGGCCGAGTGGAAAAACCGCAAGGCCATGCGCAGCGGTGCTGAGATGATCGAGCCGGACTACACCGTCGAGGACGCGCAGAACGTCATGAAGCAGTTTGTGCCCTGCCCCTATGAGGCGTGGCAGACGCTGTTCGACGGGCCAACCGGCAAAATCGAGATGCGCTTTACCGATGTGGGGCACTTGCTGGGCAGCGCGTCCGTCTCGCTGCGCATTGCGGAGCCGGGCCGCACGCCGGAGATCATCGTTTTCTCGGGCGACATCGGCAACACCCATCAGCCGCTCATCAAGGACCCGTCCAACCCGGGCCACGCGGATTACCTTGTCATGGAATCCACCTACGGGGACCGCAGCCACGGCCCGAAACCGGATTATATCGGCGATTTGAGCGCCGTGCTGCAATCGACGTTCGACAAGGGCGGCAATGTCGTCATACCCAGCTTTGCCGTGGGCCGCACGCAGGAGCTTTTGTATTTTATCCGCCAGATCAAGGCCGAGGGCCGTATCAAGGGCCACGAAAACTTCCCGGTCTTTGTGGACAGCCCGCTGGCGAGCAAATCCACCACGATCTTCCGGGAAAACTTTGCCGAGTGCTACGACGACGAAGCCCTCGCCTTGGTGCAGAGCGGCCGGAACCCCCTGCAGTTCCCGGGTCTGCACGTCAGCGAGACGAAAGAGGAATCCATGGCCATCAACGGCGACCCGACGCCCAAGGTCATCATCTCCGCCGCCGGTATGTGCGACGCGGGCCGCATCCGCCACCACTTAAAATATAACCTCTGGCGGCCTGAGTGTACGGTGCTGTTCGTCGGCTACCAAAGCCCCGGCACCTTAGGCAACGCGCTGGTCAACGGTGCGCAGGAGGTCAAGCTCTTTGGCGAGCCGGTGCAGGTCAGGGCCCGCATTGCGCAGCTGGGCGGGCTTTCGGGTCACGCCGATAAGGACGGGCTGGAAGCCTGGCTCCGCGCCTTTGACGAAAAGCCGAAGTTCGTCTTTGTCAACCACGGCGAGGACGCCGTCGCCGAGCACTGGGCCAACCATCTGAAGGAGGAGGGCTACGAGGCCGACGCCCCCTACAACGGCTCGATCTGGATCGCCGCCGAGGGCCGCGTCGCCTGCGCCGAGGTCGGCAACACCCAAAAGATCATCAAGACGAAATCCGCCGAGACCGTGCGCACCAGCGCGGCCTATGACCGGCTGGCCAACATGGGCCAGCGCCTGCTGGAGGTCATCCGCCACAACCAGGGCGGGGCCAACAAGGACCTTGCAAAATTTGCCAGCCAGATCGCTGCGCTGTGCGACAAATGGGATCGATAACATTGACAAAAGCAAAAGGAATATGGCAGACGCTGCCCGCACCCCTGCGTGGCGCGGCGACCCTGCTGGCAGTGCTGGCGCTGGCCGCGCTGCTGACCACGGTGCGGCACAATGCCAGCGCCTACCTGACCGGCGTGTGGGATACAGGCTCCCAGACGCTCGTCTATGGCCGCATCCACCAGATGGAGCAGGGGCAGCACGCCCCCGGCGGCTTTCTGGGCGTCTACACCGACGATTGGAGCGACGACACGAACCGCGCACTGTTCCGGGACGACACCCCCACCGACGCGGCGGCGTTCCACCCCTACACCCACCAGTCGGGCTTGCAGGGCTGGCTGTTCGGCGGGGTCAACCGTCTGCTGCGGCACTGGCTGCCCGACGGTCTGGCGCGGGAGACCGCCCTCTACTGGCTGAACAGCACGCTGTTCTACGCGGCGGAGCTGCTTGTGGCGCTGGCCGTGTGGGAAGAATTCGGCCCGCTGGCGGCAGCGTTCGGGTTTGCGTCGGTGCTGCTGGCCCCCTGGCTGCAGCGCGGCATGAAGGACCTGTACTGATGCCTTTGGACCTGGCTGCTGCCGCTGCTGGCGGCGCTTTGGCTCTGCCATTGCACCCGCGTGCGCGGCAAAACGCCCCGCGGGTGCTGGCCGCTGGTGGCCGCCGCCTGCATGGTGCGCTGCATGTGCGGGTTTGAATTTATCACAACATTTTTGATCCTGTGTGAGATCCCGCTCTGCTACGCTGCCGCCAAGGCGTATTTTGTGCGGCGCGACCCGCACGGCGCGCTGGTCTGGCTGGGCCGCACCGTCGGGGCGGGTGTCTCGGCGCTGGGCGGTGTGACTGCGGCGCTGGCGCTCTGGTTCGCACAGGAATGGCTCTGCTTCGGCAGCGCGGCGGACGCCTGGCAGAACATGACCCGGGCTGTCACGGACCGCGTCAGCCTGACGGACGGCGCGGTGCGGGACGTGAACGTGCCGCAGGTGCTCGCGCAGTATTTCCGTGAGAGTACGGAGCCGCTTTTGCAGCTCGGGCCCGTCAGCGTCACGGCATGGCAGCTGCTGCTGTTTGCGCTGCTGGTCGGCGTGGTGAGCGTTGTTGTCTGCCTGCGCCGCGGCACGGCGGCGCAGCTGGTGCCGCCGTGCATCGTCTGGGGGCTGGGGCTGGCGGCCCCGGCGTCCTGGATGGTGCTGTCCAAGGCGCACGCTGCGATCCATACCCACCTTGTACCGATGCTGTGGCACTTTGCGTTTGTGCCGATCAGCTGTATGCTGCTGCCGGTGCTGGCAAAACTCATGATCCCGGGGAGGAAAAAAGACCTTGTGGCATCCCATTAAACACTACAAAACGATCCACCATCACAAAATGCTGGTGATGAAAAACTGCTTCCGCTGCGGGCTGTACTGGCAGGGCCTGACCCACGATTTAAGCAAGCTGGCCCCCGTGGAGTTCTGGGCCGGGGCCAAATACTGGCAGGGGACGTGCAGCCCCAACAACGCCCAGCGCCAGGCCGAGGGTTACAGCGCCGCCTGGCTGCACCATAAGGGCCGCAACAAGCACCATCTGGAATACTGGATCGACTACGCGCCGGACGGCGACCATGCCATGGCCGGTATGCGGATGCCCGCCCGCTACGTGGCCGAGATGGTCTGTGACCGCATTGCCGCCAGCAAGAACTATAAGGGCGACAAGTACACCGACGCCGCGGCGTGGGAGTACTATGACCGCAGCAGGGACCACTACATCCTGCACCCCGAGACCCGCAAGGAGCTGGAGACCTGCCTGCTGATCCTGCGCGACGAGGGCGAGGACGCCTGCTTCCGGTATATCCGCACCGAGCTGCTCGGCAAAAAAGCATAAGAAAAAGACCCCCGCAGCGTCAGTGCTGCGGGGGTCGGTGTTTTATGTGGGTTGAGTTCCGTCATTCCCGGCGGGAACGTCTGCATCGGAGGTGCTCTCCGGGGGCGTGGGTGTCGGCTCCGCGGTCGGCTCGGGGGGTGTCGGTGTCGGCTCTGTAGTCGGCTCAGGGGGTGCTGGTGTCGGCTCTGTAGTCGGTTCGGGTGTGGGACTCGGCGTTGCAGTCGGCTCAGGTGTCGCGGTCACCTCAGGTTCCGGGGTGGCGGTGGCCTCGGCCTCACTGCTGGCCGGTGCCTCAGTCGCCTCGGGCTCGGGCGTGGCCGTCGCCGTGGCGGTGCTGGAGGAGCTGACCACCGGCACCGTGTAGACCACGGCGTCCTTGTCGCCGGTGTGCTTCGGGATCGTCGTCAGCGCGGGGCGGTCATCCTCGGTAATGTAGCTGTGGGTGCGGATGTAGTTGAACAGCGCGTCCATCGCCGTGCGGGTCAGATGAATGCCGTCGCTCGTCTCCACATAGCCGCTCTTGGCGTAGCCGGTGACGGAATCCTTCAGCACCTCGGCGCTGTTCAGGAACTTCCAGCCCTTTTCCTGGCACATTTCGACGAGCGCTTTGTTGTACTCGTCCACCTGGGTCTGGGTCAGGCTCTGGTTGGAGTGCTGCTGCCCGATGGGCGGGATGGCGTTGACGATGATGTCCACGCTGGGGTAGGCGGTGACGATGGCCTCGATGCCGGTCTGGTAGTTTTTGACGAAGTCCGCGGCCTTATAGCCGGGGTTCAGGTCGTTCGTTCCGAAGGTCAGGATGACCCGGCGCGGCTGCAATTTCGCCACGGCCTGGGGCATCGTGATGTAGCCGGACGAAGTGCTTACCTGCACGCAGGCAAAGGTCGCCAGGCTCTTGGCGGTCATGCCCACCGAGCCGATGGCATTGTCGTAGCTGCAATAGTCGAACATGCGGTACATGCGGGCTGTGTTGCTGTCGCCCAGAAACAGCGTCTCGTCCACATAGCTGTCGCCCGCGTCGGCGGCCTGCTCAAGGATCGTCGAGGTGTAGGCCTGGGTATCAATGGTGTTTTCCTCTTTATTATAGCCGCTCTCGACGACCATGGACGCGCTGTCCACGGTGGAGACGCTCTGGGCGTCCGCGCCGCCGAGGTCAATGCCGCCGATGAGCACCAGCGAGATGCCGACGCTGACCAGCAGCATGACGCTGCACAGAGCCAGCACCAGATACATCTTGCTGCGCATATCCAGCGCTTTTTTCTTTTGTGATTTGGTTTTGCCTGCCATGAAAGGCTCCTTTCGCGTGGGAGCATGGAGTGTTTACACAATATGTAAACTCATTTTACACCATTTTCCACCGGAACGCCAGTCTTTTCGCAATTTTTACATAATTTGCCGCAAAACAAAAACCCCGCCGAAGCGGGGGTAAACAGAAATGAGGATGTTGAATTGAAAAGGCTTCCCCTGAGGGGGAAGCTGTCCGCGAAGCGGACTGATGAGGGCGGAGTTTGCCAGCAGTACCCCGTTTACGGTCTGCATCCGGCAACTTCCCCCTCATCCGGCCCTGCGGGGCCACCTTCCCCCCAAGGGGAAGGCTTTGGGAGAATCACTCCTTCGGCAGCAGATGTGCCTTCTCCAGGGCGGGGCGCAGGGCGATGTACAGGACAACGGCGCAGACGGTGGAGAGCAGGGAGTTGACCAGCGTCACACCGCTGGCGATCTTGGTCACGACGGAGACGAACTCCGCGGGCTGGCCAAAGATGTACAGGTTGCGGAAGTAGCCGATGAACGGGTCGGTGAACACATTGACCAGCAGGCCGCTGAAGGCCGACGCCGTGACGGCGGCCACGTACTTGAACTTGCTGCCGGTGGGGAAGGTCCTGAGGTGGATGACCTTGTGGGACACCGCGCCGCAGACCAGACCGATGATGAATTTCAGAATAAAGGTCGTGATGGCGTAGCCCGGGTCACCGGCGACAACGTCGGCCAGCGCCAGGCCGATGGCACCGGCCAGACCGCCGGACACACCGTCCAGCAGCATGGCGGTCAGTGCCGTGAAGGTGTTGCCCAGATGGAAGCTGGACCCCGTGCCAAAGACGTTCGGGATGCGGAAGAACTCATACGCGACAAAGCTCATCGCGGCCATAATGCCGATGATGCTGATTTTCTGCACGGTGAATTTCGTTTTGGTCAGCGCTGCAATCAGCAGTGCCAGGGCTGCTACGACGAACAGCAGCAGCCACATCGTTGCGGTAGACATAGTTTCGTACACCTCTATTGACATTTTCCTTCCGGGAAGGTATGTTTTTATTATACTGATTTCTGGCTCTGAATAAATGCTCAGTTTTTAAATTTTTTATGGGGCCAGTGTGGAGGACTGTCATGATAGAGTTGGATGCCGACCAAAAAACGCCGCTGTATGAGCAGCTGTACGCCGCCCTGGCGGATGAGATCCGCACCGGCCAGCGCGTACCCGGAACGCCGCTGCCGGGCCGCCGCACGATGGCTGCGCAGCAGGGCGTCAGCGTCAACACGGTGGACGCCGCCTACCAGATGCTGGCCGCCGAGGGTCTGGCCGAGCCGCGCCCCCGCAGCGGCTTTTATGTGCAAAAGACCTACGGCATGCTGCACAGCCGCGCCCGCCGCACACCCGCCGCCCCTGCACCGCAGCCGCCCGCCGCGCCGCAGCCGGTCTACGACCTGTCCACCGGCAGCGTGGACACGGCGCTGTTCCCGGCGCGCAGCTGGGGACGCATCCAGAAGGAGCTGCTCTACCAGCGGCCCGAGCTTTTACAGCGCGGCGAAATGCAGGGCGACGCCCCGCTGCGCACACAGATCGCGGAATATTTGTCGGTGTACCGCGGTGTGGAATGCACGCCGGAGCAGATCGTCGTCGGCGCGGGCATTGAGTATCTGCTCGGGTGCCTGGCACACCTGTTCAGCGACGGCATGGCGGCCATCGAGAACCCCGGCTACTTCCGCACGCGGACGGTCCTGCAGAACAGCGGCATTCCCTGCACGCTGGTGGACATTGATCGCGAGGGCCTGCCCGCCGACGCGCTGGAAAAAAGCGGCGCAAACCTCTGCTATCTGACGCCCAGTCATCACTTTCCGACGGGTGTTACGATGCCTGCGACCCGCCGCGCCCAGCTGCTGGCCTGGGCAGCGGCCCGGCCCGGGCGGTACATTTTGGAGGACGACTACGACTCGGAGTTCCGCTTTGATACGCGCCCTCTGCCCAGTTTGCAGGGCATAGCGGGCCCGGACGGCCCGGTGGTCTACCTGACGACGTTTTCAAAAAGTCTGGCCCCGGGCATCCGCATTGCCTGCATGGTGCTGCCGCAAAGCCTGCTGGTGCGCTATCGCCGGGATTTTGCGACCTACGCCAACACGGTCAGCCGCTTTGAGCAGCAGACGCTTTGCGAGTTCATGGCGGGCGGGTATTTCACGCGGCATCTTGCCCGGATGCGCCTTGCCTACAAGCGCCGCATGGAGGCGTTTGCGGCAGCGCTGCGCGCTGCGCTGCCGGGCGTGGAGCTGGACGGCGTGCACAGTGGGCTGCATTTTCTGCTGACGCTGCCGGGAGCCGGCGGCGAGCGTGCCATGGTCGCCGCCGCGGCACAGCAGGGCGTGCGGCTGCGCGGCCTGAGTGAGTATTATCTCGCCCGGCCCGAGCTCTGCCGGGCAGATACCGTGGTAGCGGGGTACTCGGCCTTGAAAGAGGACGAGGTGGAGAAGGTGGCGCAGGCGCTGGCGAGGGCGTGGCTATCATGAATGCCCCTGTAGGGGCCGGGCATGCCCGGCCCGCAGCCCTGCCATTGCCACCCGTTTATCTTTTGCATTGTAGGGAGCGGTCTTGACCGCTCCGCGGGGCGTCGGGGACGCCGCCCCCTACAGCGGCGATCCGTAAACCTTCCGCTGCCGCACACGCCTGCGGCGGCCAGAGGGCTGGCCGCCCTACGTCCTCCCGTTACCGTGATCCGTAAGGGAAAAGTTCATCCCTTCCGGGCCGCTTGTACTACCGCCACCCTGTAGGGGCCGGGCATGCTCGGCCCGCAGCCTTGCCGCTGCCGCCCGTTTATCTTTCACATCGTAGGGAGCGGTCTTGACCGCTCCGCGGGGTGTCGTGGACGCCGCCCCCTACAGCGGCGATCCGTAAACCTTCCGCCGCCGCCAACCCTGCGCACAAACAAAAACCGCTGCCCATGTGCATTCCACAGGCAGCGGCTTTCTATTTTTCAATCAAGTTTTCAATCAAGGCTTATTCATACAGCGGGAACTTCTTCGTCAGCTCCTCGACCTTCCTGGCGACCTCGTCCTTCTTGTTCGCAAAGTCAAACACGCAGTCTGCAATGCAGTCGGCGATCACCTTCATCTCGTCGGGACCCATGCCGCGGGTCGTGACGGCGGGGGTGCCGATGCGCACGCCGCTCGTCACAAACGGGCTGCGCTTCTCGCCGGGGACGGTGTTCTTGTTCGCGGTGATGTGCACCTCGTCCAGATTGTGCTCCAGCTCCTTGCCGGTGCAGTCCTCGTCGGTCAGGTCGATCAGCAGCAGGTGGTTGTCCGTGCCGCCCGAGACCAGCTTCACGCCGCGGGCGGTCAGCTCGGCTTCAAGCGCCTTCGCGTTCTCAACGATTTTGCGGGCATACTCCTTGAACTCCGGCTTCAGCGCCTCGCCAAAGCAGACGGCCTTCGCGGCGATGACGTGCTCCAGCGGGCCGCCCTGCGTGCCGGGGAAGATGGCGGAGTTGATGCGCTTGATGATATACTCGTTGTTCGTCAAAATCAGGCCGCCGCGGGGGCCGCGCAGCGTCTTGTGGGTCGTGGTGGTGACCACGTCGGCGTAGGGCACGGGGCTCTGGTGCTGGCCGCCTGCGACAAGACCCGCAATGTGCGCCATATCGACCATCAGCATCGCGCCGTAGCCGTGGGCGATCTCGGCCAGCTTCTCAAAGTCGATAGCGCGGGGATAGGCCGATGCACCGGCGACCAGCAGCTTGGGGCGGACCTTCGCGACCTGCTTGGCCAGTGCGGCGTAGTCGATGCGGCCATCCTCGGCGGAGACGCCGTAGGAGACAAAGTTGTAGTTCTTGCCGCTCATGTTCACGGGGGAGCCGTGGGTCAGGTGGCCGCCCTGGGACAGATCCATGCCCATGACGGTGTCGCCGACGTTCAGCAGCGCAAAGTAGACGGCCAGGTTGGCCTGTGCGCCGGAGTGCGGCTGGACGTTGGCATACTTCGCACCGAACAGCTTGCAGGCGCGGTCAATGGCGATCTGCTCGACCTGATCGACGTACTGGCAGCCGCCGTAATAGCGGTGGCCGGGGTACCCTTCCGCGTACTTGTTCGTCAGCACGCTGCCCATGGCCGCCATGACGGCGGGGGAAACGATGTTCTCGCTGGCGATCAGCTCAATGTTCTGCCGCTGGCGGCCCAGCTCACGCTGCATAGCCGCGCCCAGCTCGGGGTCGTAGCTCTCCACAAAGCCGATGGTGTCGATGATGTCCTTGTACATACTGCTTTCCCTCCTAATGTATATGCTGTCCACGGCGGGAAACGGCCGCGGGCGGATTCTTTATGCGCCCGTTGTTCCCGCCGCCGAGCATCTCCCTTACAGCGTCCCCTTGGTGGACAAAACGCCGTCGATCCGCGCATCTCTGCGTGTCGCGGCGTCCAGCGCCTTGGCAAACGCCTTGAACATGGCCTCCAGCTTATGGTGGTCATTCTCCCCGTAGAGCACCTTCAGATGCAGATTCATCATGGCGCTGTACGATACGGCGTAGAAAAACTCCCGCGCCATCTGGGTGTCCATGCCGCCGCAGCTCTGGCCTGCAAAGCTGGCGTCGTACACAAAGTAGGGCCGCCCGCCCAGATCGACGGCGCAGAGTGCCAGCGTCTCATCCATCGGCAGCATGCAGCTGCCGTACCGCACCAGCCCGGCCTTGTCGCCCAGCGCTTCTTTTATGGCCGTGCCCAGCGCAATGCCGACGTCCTCAATTGTGTGGTGGCAGTCTACGTCCAGGTCGCCGCGGCAGGTGACGCTTACATCAAACAGGCCGTGGCGGGCGAAGCCGTCCAGCATGTGGTCAAAAAAGCCGATGCCCGTGTGCAGGTCGGTCCTGCCGGTGCCGTCCAGGTCAATCGTCAGCGTGATCTGTGTCTCCCGCGTATTGCGGGTGACCGTTGCGGTGCGTGCCATAGAAATCCCCCTCTTTAGTGCTTTAAACTAACTATAGCACGTTGGGGCGTGTGCGTCAACATTTTCTTAGCCTTTCCCCGAGGGGGGAGGTGGCCCCGCAGGTTTATAAAATTCGCCCCAATTTATTTACGAAATCGCAACACTTTTCCCGGCGGCAGGCGCTACAATAGAATTATGATTCAAAAGTGTCTTTTTTGAAAGGACAAGCACCACCATGGCAAAAATAATCGGAATTGACCTGGGGACTACCAACAGCTGTGTGGCGGTGGTCGAGGGCGGCAAGCCCGTCGTCATCCCCAACGCCGAGGGGCAGCGCACGACGCCCTCTGTCGTCGCGTTCACCAAGGTGGGAGAACGGCTGGTGGGCGAGCCCGCCAAGCGCCAGGCCGTGACGAACGCCCCCCGCACCGTGTCCAGCGTCAAGCGGCTGATGGGCAGTGAGACCCGCGTGCCCATCGACGGAAAATGCTACACGCCGCAGGAGCTGAGCGCCCTCATCCTGCAAAAACTGAAGGCCGATGCCGAGGCGTATCTCGGTGAGCCTGTCACCGAGGCGGTCATCACCGTGCCCGCCTACTTTAACGATGCCCAGCGCCAGGCCACGAAGGACGCCGGGCGCATTGCCGGGCTGGACGTGCGCCGCATCATCAACGAGCCGACAGCCGCGGCGCTGGCCTACGGGCTGGACAATGGCCGCACCCAGACCGTCATGGTCTACGACCTCGGCGGCGGCACATTTGACGTGTCGCTCATCCGCATCGGCGACGGCATCGTGCAGGTGCTCTCGACCTGCGGCGATAACTTTCTGGGCGGCGACGACTTTGACGAGCGCATCGTCAACTGGCTGGCCGAGCAGTGCAGGACCAATCACGGCGTGGACCTGACGAATGACCGCGTGGCGATGCAGCGCCTGCGCGAGGAGGCCGAAAAGGCGAAAAAAGAGCTTTCCAGCGCGAAGCAGACCGACATCAATCTGCCGTTCCTCACGATGGCGGCAGACGGCGCGCTGCACCTGCAAACTACGCTGACACGCGCTAAATTTGAGGAGCTCTGCACCGATTTGATCGAGCGCACCGCCTTGCCCGTGCGCAACGCCCTGAGCGACGCACGGCTTTCGGCCAGCGACCTGGATCAGGTTTTGCTGGTCGGCGGCTCGACCCGCATCCCGGCGGTGCAGGCCAAGGTCGTGCGGATGACCGGTCTGGAGCCGTCCAAATCGCTGAACCCCGACGAGTGCGTTGCACTGGGCGCGGCGGTGCAGGCCGGACGTCTGGGCGGCGAGATGCTCTCCGGCCCCGGCGAGGATCTGCTGCTGATGGACGTGACCCCGCTGACCCTTTCCATCGAGACCGTCGGCGGCGTGGCAACGCATTTGATCGAGCGCAACTCCACGATCCCGACGCGGTTCAGCAAGGTATTCACCACCGCCGCGCCGTTCCAGAAAACGGTGCAAATTAAAGTGCTGCAGGGCGAGCGCGAGTTTGCCAGGGACAATAAGCTGCTGGGCACCTTCACGCTGCGCGGCATCAAGCGCGCCTGGGCGGGCGTGCCGAAGATCGAGGTCACGTTTGACATCGACGCCAACGGCATTGTCAAGGTCAAGGCGCGCGACATGGACACCGGCAAGCAGCAGAGCATCACGATCTCGGGCACATCGAACCTGACCGAGGATGAGATCAAACGCGCCAAGGAGAACGCCGCCGCCTTTGCCGGGCAGGACAAGGAGCGCAAGGCCGCGCTGGAGGCGCTGAACGCCGGCGAGGCCGCGCTTTACCGCGTGAACACCGCGCTGGGCAGCAAGGCCGGCAAGGCGCTGGACCGCGAGACCCGTACTAAAATCAAAGAAGCAGAAAGAACGCTGGAGCGCGTTCTGAAGCACAAAAAGGCCGACAAGCTGACCCCCGTGGACGTGAATGCCATCAACACCGCACGGGAGGCGCTTTCCGCTGTGGCCGCCCCGCTGGTGGCCCGGTGGGAGAGCGAGAAGGCGTAAAACGAGGCGGCAGCCGCAGGGTCCCCGGGGCGGTGCAAGCATCCGCCCGTGCCCGTTTGCGGTACTATTGAATAATGCCTTTTCCCCGCTTGCGCGGGGAATTTTTTTGTGCTATACTACCCAACATAGCACTTTAGTAGATTAAAGAGGAAAAGAAAAGTGAAAACGATTCGTTACGCCTTTGTGCGGTCCCTGCCCATCATGGCGGGGTATATCGTGCTGGGGCTGGGCTTTGGTGTGCTCTTGCAAAGCAAGGGCTACGGCGCGGGGTGGGCGCTGGTCATGAGCGGGCTGATCTACGCGGGCAGTATGCAGTATGTCGCAATTGACCTGCTGGCGGGCGGCGCGTCGCTGATCTCGGCGGCGATCATGACACTGATGGTCAACGCGCGGCATCTGTTTTACGGAATTTCGATGCTGGAACGCTATAAAGACACCGGCGCGGCCAAGCCGTACCTGATTTTTGCGCTGACCGATGAGACCTATTCCGTCGTGTGCAGCGGCGGCGTGCCCGAGGGCGTGGACCGGAAAAAATACTATTTCTGGGTGTCGCTGCTGAACCAACTTTACTGGATCGCGGGCGGCGTGGCGGGCGCACTGCTGGGCAGTGTGCTGCCGTTTGACACGACGGGCATCGACTTTTCGATGACCGCGCTGTTCCTCGTCGTTATGACCGAGCAGTGGAAGGCCAGCCGCGACCATACCCCCGCGCTGGTGGGGCTGGGTGTGTCGCTGGTCTGTCTGCTGATTTTCGGCAGCAGCGATTTCCTGATCCCGTCCATGGTGGGCATCACGGCAGCCTTGACGGTGCTGCGCGGTTTTATGCAGAAAAAGGAGGCCGACCATGACAATGGATAACCATGCAGCCCGCAAGGCTGCCGTCTACGAGGCTGCCCTGCAGCTGATCGCCCGGGGCGTCAGCCCCGCCGCGATGACCATCCAGCAGCTGGCCGACACGGCAGGCATCGGAAAAGGTACGGTGTACGGCTATTTTTCCTCAAAGGAGGAAATTTTGCAGGGCCTGGCCGAATACTGCTTTGCCCGGGAAAACGAGCGCATCCGCGTCCTGTTTGCCGACTGCAGTACGCTGGCCGGGCTGGAGGAGCGGACGGTGGCCTATTTGCAGGACATTGCCGCCAACCGGATGGGCGATTATAAGATGATCGCCCAGGCGCTGGGCACGCCGGGGAAGTGCGAGTCCGTGCCCGCCTGTGCGGACGAGCTGCGGGACATCATGCTCACGCTGCTCATACGCCTGCAGGCTGCGGGGGAGATCGACCCCGCGGTAAGTCTGGAATACTGCTGCACCGCGATCTTTTCCGCCGTTGTCGGCGGCCTGATCGGGCTGTGCTTTACCGAGGAGAAAAGGTGCAGTGCCGACACGCTCATGCAGAATCTGCGCATGATGCTGCACAGAACATTGGCAAAATAAAAAATATGGGCACAGCACGCTTTCCGGCGAAAAGCGTGCTGTGCCTTGTTCTGCTTTCCGGCAGGAAAGAACTGGATTTAGTTGCAAGATACCTGCAAATGTGCTATACTTCAATATGTATAGCTATGCCAATTTCTTGGGAGCGCTAAACTTCAGCCGACAGTACCGCAAAGAAAAAATACAGCGTACTGCAAAAAAAGAAATGGAATGACAGAAAATGAGAAATTCTGCAGATAGAATATACCGCAGCACGGTGGTCAATAAGAGCCAGCGCCAGAATGCGGACTTGATTTTGCTGGATATTTTGCTGCTGGCAGCCAATACGGCGGCGTTTGCAGTATGCTGGTTCAGCTATTATGAAAAGCATCTGTATTTGAGCTTTGAAGGGTATGGTGACTATATGGTCATCGGACTGTTCTTTGCTTTAAATGCGGTTTTTGCACATTTGTACGGTGCTTTTGAACTTATGACCAGCCGCATAACAGAGCTGATCTACTCCAATGTGATCGCGCTGCTCATGACACATTTCTTTATGTATATGGTCACCTGGATGCTTGTGCGCAATGAAGTGCCCAACGTGATCCCGCTGCTGCTCTGCCTTGCAGCGTGCGGTGGCTTGAGCGCACTATGGTCGTATATCGCTTACCAGCTGACGGACAAAATCATCCCGCCCAAGCGTACACTCATTGTCTATGATAATGGGGAGGCGTACAAGAACGGTGCCAAAATCACCCGTAAATATGATAACCGTTTCAAGGTTGTGGGAGAGGCTATCGCAACCCGCCCGACACCGGACATTTACCACGAGATCGAGGAAAAAAATGCTGAGGCGGTTATGCTCTGCGGCCTTGCTTCAAGCCAGCGCAATGATATTCTGAAGTACTGCATTGACCACGATGTAATGGCCTATGTGCGCCCGAATATCGGCGACCTGATCATCAGTGAGGCGCGCAGCTTCCGCATGGATAATCTGCCGGTGTTGCTTTGCCAGCGTGCAGCTCCGTCGCTGTTCTATCTTGCCTTAAAGCGCACCATGGACATTCTGCTGTCCGGCGTGGCGCTGATCATTGCCAGCCCGTTCATGCTGGTCACAGCCATCGCCATCAAAGCGTATGACGGCGGCCCGGTCATGTTCAAGCAAAAGCGCATGACATTGGATCGTAAGGTGTTTGAAATTCATAAATTCCGCAGCATGAAGGTGGATGCCGACAAGGGCGGCAAGGGCATTGTGACGATGCAGAACGACGACCGCATCACGCCGGTGGGCAAGGTCATCCGTGCCTGCCGCCTGGACGAGCTGCCGCAGCTGTATGATATTTTCATCGGCAACATGACGATTGTCGGCCCGCGTCCCGAGCGGCTGGAGACAATTGAGCTGTACGAGAAGGAAATGCCGGAGTTCGGTATGCGTCTGCAGGTCAAGGCCGGTTTGACCGGTTATGCGCAGGTCTACGGTAAGGCCAACACCAGCCCGTATGACAAATTGCAGATGGATCTGATGTACATTGGCGAGCAGAGCGTCATCACCGACCTGAAGATCATTTTTGCCACGATCAAAATTCTTTTCATGCCGGAGAGCACCGAGGGGTTTGCCGAGGAAAAGGACGCGCTGGGCACTGACGAAATGACAGATTCCATCCAGTAAAAACAACAGAAATTGTAAAGACAGAAGGAGTGTTTCATCAGCGATGAAAAGTCAGGACTACGGCATTGATGTGCTGGAAATCATCAAGCATCTTGTAAATCGGGTTTGGATTATTGTACTGTGCACGGTCATAGCCGCCGTTGCGGCTGTGCCGGTCATGGGATTGATGCCCCAAAAAAGCCAGATGCAGGCACTGCTGGCCGTATATACACGGCCCGGCAAGTTCGTTACCGATATTCAAATTTCCGGCGCGATCGGCTCGCTGCTGGGGGACGACGCGACGATCCAGAATCAGACGCAGTCCTCTGATTTTGGGTCCAGCATGGACGACGGTGCTCAGCTTGTGTCGCTGCTCTCCACTTCTCTGAAAAGTGAACCGATGCTGGAACAGATTATTGAGGAACTGGATCTGACGATCACTGCGCCAAAACTGGCACGGCAAATCACAATCACCAGGCCGGAAGACACCAACTTTGTACAGATCAAAGTATCGGATAAGGACGGAGAACAAGCACGGCGCATCTGTCAGACACTGGTGAATCATGTGCAGGACGTTTTGGATACGCTGAACCAGTCGGAAGAAAATGTAAGTTACGATGTAGCCATGGCTCCTTCCGTTGTGAACGACGGCAACGCTGCAGGCATCCTGCGTACAACGGCAATGGGCGCAGCCATTGGCTTTGTGCTCAGTGCAGGGGTCTTCTTTGTACAGTATTTCATGGACACCCGCGTTTATAAGAAAAACGATCTGGAAGAACTGCTGGATATGAAGGTGCTGAGCGTGATTCCAGCACCGGGCAAGGAGGATGTTTCCCATGACTGAGTTGAAGCGTAAGGCAACAGCGACACCGCGCCTGAAAGACGGTGCCCATACGCCTTTTGCGGAAGCATACCGTGCACTGCGCACGAATCTGGAATATCAGGCTGACACACAGGGCGTAAAGTCGGTTCTGCTGGCAGTCCCAGATGAAAAGTCTGACCAGACGGTCTTTGCAGAAAATCTTGCCCGCACAATGGCAGTCGGGAACAAGAATATTTTGCTGGTGGACGGCGATATTTCGAATAAAAAATTGACATTGCATGTTGGGCTGTGCCCGGAGGAAAAGGGTTTCACGGACGTGCTGCAAGGCCGCTGCCAGTTAGCGGATGCAGTCAAAAAATGTGGCACGGTGAGTGTTCTGCCGGCGGGTACATCAGTGGATGACCCTGCAGAGGCGTTTGCAGCCGGGGCTGAAGCCCTGCTGCGCCGACTGGAAGAAGAGTATGCTGCGGTGCTTGTGACCGCGCCGCCGGTTTGCCGTGCTACGGATGCGGTGGTGCTGGGACGTGTGGTAAAAGGCACAATCGTGCTGGTGGAAGCTGGTACAGTGCCGCAGGACTGCGTGCAGAAATGCCGGGACGCACTGCTTGCAGTGGGGGCAAACCTACTGGGCGCTGTGCTGACGGACTATGACCCGAAAAAAATCTGAAAGATACCCGGTTGACGATAGGAAAAAATGCAGTGGGGAGCAAAGATGAACAAAGCGCTATTCGTAACGCATAACAGCAGATTTCTTGTGCAGTTTGAAATGAATGATATTCGCATTTTGCAGTCCATGGGTCTGGAGGTGCACTGCGCGACGAACTTCCGCGGTGAGATGATGCGCAAGGATGCAGAAAAGACTTTGACGGATGCTGGAGTAATCTGCCATTCTATCGATATTGAGCGTTCCCCGTTCAAGCTGGGACAAAATATCCGGGCTGTTTTTGAGCTGCGGCAGCTTATGCGCCAAGAAAAGTTTGCGCTGGTACACTGTCACACCCCGATGGGCGGTGTGGTTGGTCGGCTGGCGGCCAATGCGGAGCATGTGCGCCCGGTTATGTACACGGCGCACGGGTTCCACTTTTATAAGGGTTGCCCGCTGCAAAATCGATTGATTTACGAGCCAATTGAGTCCACATTGGCTCATATTACCGATGCACAGCTTACGATCAACCGGGAAGATTACGCGGCAGCACAAAAATTTAAGCTGCGCGGCAGGGCATATTATGTGCCGGGCATTGGCGTGGATGTGGAAAAGTTGTCTCATGTGCCAGTGGACCGGAAGGCCGAGCGCGAAAAACTGGGTATCCCGGAGGATGCTTATGTTTTTGTGTCGGTGGGAGAACTGAACAAAAATAAAAATCATCTTGCCGCAATCCATGCCTTTGAAAAGACCACAATTCCCAATGCGTACTACCTCATCTGCGGCACCGGCCCGCTGGCAGAATACTACCGAGTTATGCTGGAGGAAAAGGGCCTGACAGACAAGGTGAAATTGCTGGGATTCCGGTCAGACGTGTCTGAAATTCTGCGCGCCTGCGACTGTTTTGTCTTCCCCTCCCACCGCGAGGGGCTTTCTGTGTCGCTGATGGAAGCTATGGCGGCAGGACTGCTGTGCATTGCATCCCGCATTCGCGGCAATGTGGATCTTCTGTCGGACAGCCGGTATCTGTTCGATCCGGTGGACGAGGCGACACTTGGCCGGTTGATGCAGGAGGCCGTCGCCGGTGTGCAGACAGAGGAAGAAAAGGAAAGGAATCGCGTGATGATCCAAAAGTATGACGTGTCGAACGCGAGCCGCTGTATGAAAGAAATCTACGAAACCATGCTAAAAATGGGCGATGCGAAATGAAGATACTGCACTTATTGAAAAGTGACCGCTTCTCCGGGGCGGAAAGTGTGGCACTAACGATTATGGACCTGTTCCCGGAGGCAGAAACGATTTATGCCTCGGCAGACGGGCCGATCCGCCGTGTGGTGGAACAACGCGGGCATCGGTTCTACACACTGCAGGATACGTCCGCTAAGGGCGTGCGGGCAGCGGTAGAAGAATTGCAGCCGGACCTAATCCATGCGCATGATTTCAGTATGGCCAGCAGCGCTGCGTGGAGCGCGGGGACGATTCCGGTTGTGGCACATCTGCACAACAATCCGCCGTGGCTGAAAAAGCCGCACCCGAAAAGCATTGTGTTTGCACTTTCTCTGCCCAAAATCCGGCAGGTCATCAGTGTCTCGTCCTCGGTGGAAGAGGAATACCTTTTCAGAGTACTTCTGAAAGGAAAAAACACGGTGGTCGGCAATGTGGTGGATGCAGAACACGTGAAGCATTGTGCGGAGGAACCATGCGCGGCAGCCCCGGTGGATCTTGTCTTTTTAGGACGCTTGTGTGAGCAGAAAAATCCGTTGATGTTCTGCCGTATTGTAAATGAGGTCAAGAAATGTTACCCGAATGTGAGCGCACGTATGATCGGGGATGGAGAGCTTCGGTCACAGGTGGAAACATATTTGAGGGAGAGTGGATTGGAGCAAGCAGTGGAACTGGCTGGCTTTCAAAGCAACCCTTATCAGTACCTGACAAAAAGCCGCATTATGCTAATGCCATCCTCATGGGAGGGGTTTGGCTTAGCTGCTGTAGAAGGGTTGCTGTTGGGAAAACCCGTTCTGTGCAGTGGCGCAGGAGGACTGAAAGATATTGTGGATGAATCCTGTGGTGCGATTTGCACTACAGAAGTAGAATATGCCGCTGCAGTAGACAAAATTTTGCGGCCAGATGTATATACGGTAATATCTCAGAATGCTGTGGAACGCAGCCGGAAATTTACGGATTTGGTTGCTTACAAAAATAAGATTGAGAACGTATATGACATGGCGCTTGGAAAAGGCTGAACGTTGAGAATGCTTGAGGATAAACAGATGGAAAAGAAACCGTTGGTAACAGTTTTGACACCGACCTATAATCGAGTACATTTGCTGGAAACTTTGGTTCAGAGTTTATGCAGACAGTCTGCGCAGGATTTCCAGTGGCTGGTCGTGGATGACGGCAGCACAGATGGAACAGAACAGTATTTTGCAGAGCTGAAAAAGCGGGAACTGCCGTTTGCGTGGGAATACCACCGTCAGGAAAACGGCGGCAAGCATACGGCGCTGAACGCGGCACACCCCTATATTCAGGGGGAACTGGTGCTGATTCTGGACAGCGACGATTATCTGACGGATGATGCCATCGAAACGATCAAGACGGATTGGCCAAAGTACCGCGGCAGGGATGACCTGTGTGGTTTGAATTATTTTAGAGAAAAACCGGATGGAAAGAATATCAGTGCGGAAAATCCGGAAGATTTTTATGTCGCCAATTATGTGGATTATATCATCAACAACCGGATCAGAGGCGATCACTGTGAAGTGGTCCGGGCTGATCTGCTGAAAGCCAGCCTGTTCCCGGTCTATCCGGGGGAGCGATTTATGGCAGAGTCGTGGCTTTGGAATACGGTTGCGGCACAGCACCAGTGGGTATACCGCAATAAGGCAATCTATGTCTGTGAGTACCTGGAGGGCGGTCTGACAAAGAGTGGCCGTGCGCTGCGGATGAAATGCCCCTATGGCATGATGGATGACTGCCGCAAGCATTTCACAAATCGGGTATGCGTTAAAGTGCGTCTGAAAGAAATGCTGCTGTATTGGGTCTATGCCCACTGCGCAGGATATTCCTTTACCAAAACGATGGAGACTTCCGGTCGTCCGGCAGGTATGGCACTGATGGCACTGCCGGGGGCGCTGCTTTACAGCTATTGGAAGAAAAAATATCTGGGTGAGAAAAAATAATGCTGATCTATCTTATCATTGCATCGGTCTGCTATCTGGGGGCGTGGTCAAAAGCGCCCAAGAAGGCGTATCAGCTTTCTTTTTTTGCACTGTGGTTTTTCATGGCGTTCCGGGGGCTGGACCTGAGCAGCAAGGTGGACGGCTTTTATTATCACGATTTTTTTGAAAATGACGTGACTACGCTGGCGCAGTTTGATTTCAACATTCTATCCTATACGCGGACGGTTCAGGCCAAAACGGGGTTTGGCTGGGGATTCGGCCTGCTTAGCGCGGTCTGCAAGACGATTTGTCCGCAGTTTGAGTTCTTTCAGGTCGTGTTTACAGCGTTACTCTTTGTGCTGCTGGCGATGGTGGTGAGGGAACTGCATTTGAGTGACCAGGAAAAATGTCTGTTTCTGTTCTTCTATATGACCCAGCAGATGCTGTGGTATTTCTGCAATCTTCTGAGGCAGGCACCGGCCAACCTGATCGTTTGGTATGTGATGCTACATGAATTTAAGGATCACAAATGGATCAAGCGGATCCTGCTGATCGGTGTAGCCATGTTGCTCCACACGTCTGCGGCACTGGCACTGGTCATGATCGTGGCGTGGGAGTGGATACAGAAAAAAGGAACGCTGAAGTTCGCACAGGCGGCTTTGCTGCCGGGCGCGCTGCTGATGCTGTTTTCTGATAAAATCGTAGGCATCTGCATTTCTTTTATGAGTACCTATATCGATTCTCGTTATTCGATGTATGTGGGCATGGCTGAAAAAAGCAACGTCATCAACTTTGGGCTGCGCATGGTGATACTGTTTTTGCTGTGTTTCTTTTATCGGCGGGTGCAGTGCGAGAAGAGGGATAAACTTTTAGCAGCCAGTACGCTGTGCTATCTGGTCGGCGCATTCAATGGAAGCCTATTTGTGCGTGCGCTGGAATATGTTGCCATTGGCAATTATGGTGGGCTGGCTTTGGTACACCGGGCGTTTTCCGGTACGCGCCAGAGCAAGTTTGTAGCCAATTTGCTGCTGTATCTGGCTTTTATGGTGATTTTTATTCGATTCTTCTTCACCAATGCCGAATTTCTGATCGACTACCATTTCTTTTTCTGATAGAAGTTTACGCTATAGGAGAACGACTTCATGGTATCTATGCGTTCCTTGATGGCATATTTCCTGCGGGATACGCCGCGGGTATGGTATTTCTTTGCTTGTTGCCTTGTTATATTGGTTCTGTCTTATAAATGTCGTGACATACAGGCGGTGTCTTTTCGAAACAAGGTGATTTTCCCATCGCTTGTACTGATTTGTCTCTTTATTAATCCGTTGTCAACGCATTTCCTTTTGAAGTATATGGAGGAAACACGGGTATTGCGCTTTTTCTGGCTGGTACCGGCTACATTGGTCATGGCATTCGCTACGGTAAAGCTGTTGGAAAAGCTGCCTAAGACATCACTCCGTGTAGCAGGCTCGTTGGGGGTGCTTTGCGTTACGTTGCTGCTTTGTAGAAATCTCTATTATCTGCGGAATACATGGAAGGGACTGATCGGAAACTGGTATAAAATGCCGCCGGTCGTGCTGGAACTCTGTGATGATATTCTGGCGGACACTTCTCATGAAGAAAAGACGGCGGTTTTCCCGTTCCCTTTGAATATGTGGGTCCACCAGTATACGACGGAGATCGATATTCCGTTTGCGATGTATCGCAGCACCTATGAAAGCGACGAAACAATCATCAGCCTGTATGATGCTATGATGAACAAGGGGGAAGATCCCATTGATCTGGACGAGGTAGCTATGTACGCCAAGACAGGGCATTATAATTATATTGTACTACCACGGACGGGAAATTTTATCGGAAACTTAGAAGAAAATGGTTACATGGAATTAGAGACAGTGGGTTCAGATGTACAGGAAGCAGATTCTGATTATGAGCGAGAGTATGTGCTGTACAGTCTGACGGAGGAATTGTCATGATGGTGCTTCGGGCCGTGGTTGGGTTTATTACAGCCCTTTTCCTGATACCTGTTGGAATGGGGCTGACGTTGGTACACACAGAAAAGCCGGGCACGGTTTATATGACGGGTTTTTTTACCAGTCTGTGTGTGTTTGAAGCGTTGTTTCTGGTTTTTCACATTATGTTGTGGAGTCTGCGGGTGATGACATTGCTTTGGTTGCTGCTCTGCGGCGGGGTTGCGCTGTGGGGGTGGCTGAAGAACCGGCACAGCCTGAAGCATGAAAAAAGGGTGTCCCCAGATCGCATGGAAAGGCTCCTGCTTTCTGTGATTGCGATGCTGGTAGTAGTGCAGATGCTAAACACCCTGCTGAACGCTTACTATGGCAACTGGGACGACGAGACGTACTGCGGTACGGCGGTCGTGTCGTACTATACCGACACGGCGGATCGCTACGCTCCCCAGCATATTGTAGAAAAAAGCCCTTTCTATGATGTGCAGCACTGCCTTTCCGCTTGGCCGATTTATTGTGCAATGCTTTCGGTCATCACAAAAGTGCATCCGGCAATCGTGTTCCGCACGCTGCTCCCACTGCTGGAGATACCGACCGTTTATTATATCGCCTATCTGCTGCTGAGAGCTTTTTTTCCAAAAAACCGGAAAAAAGCAGAATTGGCACTGATTTTTTACTATGTTTTTGTACTGGCGGCGGCAGAAAAAATGTATGGTGTCAGCAGCGAGTGGTGGCAGGTCGTGAATATCTGGACAGGTAAAGCGCTTGCGTTCAGTGTTATGGTTCCGGTGCTGCTGTATCTGCTGATCTGCATAGAAAGTAGCGCAGAGGAAAAGCAAAGAGATCAATATTGGCGGAGTATGTTTTTTGCCTGCACGGCCTGCTGTGTGATTTCCACAACACTGTATGTGGTTGTGCCGGTATTTTTGGCGCTGTGGGGCATTTTTTATCTTGGCAGAACCAAACGCTGGAAAGAGATTTTTCGGTTTGCGGCCTGCGGTCTGCCGGTCACGGTCTGTGCTGTATTTGTGTTGACAAATAGGTTTGCGGATATTGTGGGATACCCATTGATCCCGTTTTATTAAACAGCAAAGAGGTTGTAACTCGAGAGTAAAAAATGGATAAATCAAAACAGTTGAAACTGGGTGTCGTACTATCCTATCTGTCAACGGGAATCAATATCGTTGTGCAGTTGGTGTATACACCCCTGATGCTGCGCCTGCTGGGGCAGAGCGAATACGGCCTGTACACGTTGGTGGCTAGTATCGTTAGTTATCTGAGCCTGTTTAGCTTGAGCTTTACAGCATCGTACACAAGATTCTACACAAAATACAAGGAAAAAAAGGATAGAGAGGGAGAAGAAAGACTCAACGGCATGTTCCTGACGATTTTTTTGGTCATGGCCGTTCTGGCACTTGTCTGTGGCATGGTATTGGCACAGTTCCCTAAACAGGTTTTCGGCAGCCGACTTACGATAAAAGAATTGGACCGAGCGCAGGTTTTGATGCGTATTTTGGTGGTCAACATTGCATTGACGTTTCTGACAGGTTTGTTAGAATCAATCATTACAGCACATGAATGTTTTGTGTTTCAACGCATCGTTGTTTTGGTGAGCGCAATGATGAACCCCTTTATATGTTTGCCTTTTTTGCTGATGGGGCATACGTCGGTAACAATTGTTGTTGTAACGACGATAATTTCAGTCGTTAAGCTTGTGGTCGATGCAGGCTACTGCCTGCGTAGATTGCATATTCGATTTCGCTTCGATGGATTTGATGTCGGCCTGCTGAAAGAAATCGCAAACTTTAACTTTTTTATTCTTTTAAGTTTGCTTGTAGATCAGGTCAACTGGTCAGTGGATAAGTTTATTCTGGGTCATGTTTCCGGCACAAAGGCGGTTGCAGTCTACGGCGTAGGTGCCCAGATCAATACGCTGTTTCAGTTGTTTGCCACGGCGATCTCCTCTGTGTTTGTGCCGCGGGTCAATCAGATTGCGGCACAGAACAGGGCCGATACCAATGTGCGCCTTACGACGCTTTTGACAAAAGTCGGGCGGATGCAGTGCTTGGTGTTGTTCCTGTTCTCGTCCGGGCTGGTCGTGTTTGGCCGTTATTTCATCACAAATATTTATTCGACACCAGAGTACGCGCAAGCCTACCCGGTGGCGCTGCTGCTGATTGTGCCGGGGCTGATCTCCCTGATCCAGAACCTCGGAGTGGAGATCCAGCGCGCGGTTAATAAACACCGGTTCATGGCAATCGTGTACAGCGTGATGGCGGTTGGAAATGTGATTATCAGCATTCCGCTGGCCATGTGGATGGGCCCAGTCGGCTCGGCACTGGGGACGGCCATCAGTTTGGTGCTTGTCAACGGGCTGGCCATGAACATCTACTACAGAAAAAAGATTGGGTTGGATATTCCGTCTTTCTGGAAGAGCATTCTTTCCCTGATGAAAGGCGTGATTCCGCCGGCCATTTTGGGTGCGGTCATCATGAAGATGGTTACGTTTGACCATCTGGTTGTGTATTTCGGCTGGATATTGCTGTATACAGTCGTATATTGTGCTAGTATGTGGTTGCTGGGCATGAACGCGGATGAAAAATCGCTTGTAAAGAGGATCCTGTCTAAACTAAAAAGAAAAGCGTAAAAACTGCCTGTCGGCAGTTTTTACGCCACATGAGATTTTTACAGCAGCTTACTCCCCAGCGCACGGCTTGTGCGGGAGAGGGAGAGGTTGGCAAGCTCCTGATTGTCCAGCGTGTAGCGCAGGACGAGGACGTTCGCCACAAAGAGGACGGCCAGCTTGACCGGCATGCTGCCGGAGTCGAGCGGGCTTTCTTTGGCACCGCACAGAAGCACGACATCGGCCAGCGCTGCGCCGGGGGCGTCGCTGTAGTGGGTGAGCAGGATGACCTTGGCACCGTTCTCCCTGGCCAGATGCAGCGTGTCCATCATGTCCCGCGTTGCGCCGGAGTAGGAGACAAAGACCACGACGTCCTCGGGGCCCATCAGGCTGGCGGCGATGGCCTGCATGTGGCTGTCGCCTGCCGTGCGGAACTTGGTGGAGAGCATCGAGAACCGTGCCCAGATGTCGCAGGCCAGTATATAGCTGCCGCCCTGCCCGAAAAAGAACACCTGCCGTGCCCGCTGCAAAAGCGTGGCCGCGCGGTCCACCGACTCGGGGTCCAGTGCGCTGCGGGTGCCGTTCAGTGCCTCGATGGCGGTGTTGTAGGCGTGGGTGCAGAGCGTCTGGGTGTCGACGCCCGGCTCCAGCTTGAGCGAGACCGGCATCGCCGTGGCCGTGGCCTTTGCCAGCGCGATCTTCATCTCGTTATAGCCGTCAAAGCCCAGGGCGCGGCAGAAACGAAAAATCGTAGCCTCTGCCACACCGCAGGCTTTTGCCAGCGATGAGATCGACAGGTATTGTGCGTCCTCTGCGTGCTGCATAAGGTAATCCGCAACGATGATGCCGGATTTCGTCAGGCTGTCGCGCTTGGTGCGCAGCATATCCCAAAAACTTTGCTCTGCCATGATGGAGGGTCCTTTCTGCTGTGGTGTGTTGCGGAACTTGGCCCCCTCTGGCGCAAGCGCCACCTTCCCCGTGTCGGGGGAGGCTGTCTCGCAGAGGGAGGCAAGGGGGCTGGCCGCTGCTATTACTTATAATGTATCCCCGGTCAGCTCCTTTTGCAAGGCTTTGGCCAGGACTTTGTGGGACTGGACGGTCATGTGCATGCCGTCAAGGGGCGAGCAGCCCGCGCCGGGCAGTTTGTTGGCGTCCAGAAAACGCACATTGGCGATGTCCTTCAGCATCGGCTCCAGCTGGGCGGCAATGCCGGCGCAGCGTTCATGGCAGCCGGTGCCCATGGCATCTTTAAAAATCAGGTGGTCGTACTCCGGCGTGATGGACGGCGGAACGATGACGAGCACGTCCGGCCTGGCGTTGTCGCGCCAGCATTCGGTGTGCAGGGCCTTCTTGACGAGCCGCACGATGCCCAGAGAGATCAGATGGGAATTGCAGCCGAACCGCTCCTTGCTGTCGTTCGTGCCCAGCATGATCGTCACGGCGTCCAGCGGCGCGTGGCTCATCAGGATCGGCGTGATGACCCGCAGTCCGTTCATACCTTCTGTAATAGGGTCGTCAAACACGGCGGTGCGCCCGGGCAGCCCCTCTTCGACCACGCTCCAGCCGTCGCCCAGCAGGTCCTGCAGCACCATCGGGTAGCGCTCATCATCGCCGTAGCGCCCGTCGCGGGCAGGGTCATAGCCGTAGGTGTTGGAATCGCCGAAGCAGAGCACCCGGCGGCGGGTCATATTTTCATAATTCATAAAAAAGGCTCCCTTTCTTAAAAATGAAAAGTTATTTCGTTTCTTCCATTATATAGGGAAATACCCGCGCTTGCAAGAGGCTTTTTCCCGGAAAAAGCGCCCCATTTTTGTGCAAATGTGCAAAAATTGAGACAGATGGCGTGAAAAGGATGTTTCATTTTGACATCTTGTATTTTTTGACAAAAGGAGTATCCTACTACCAAAGCAAAGGCGCTTACCCGTAAATGTAACGGGTGAGCGCCTTTTTGCTTTGCAGCACCAAAGCGCGCGCGATAGAAAATTTTCAAAGGTAAAAGTTGTTTTCATTTTGTAATAAATCAAAAAAGAGGCGATTTTCCCATGAAAAGCAAGGAAAACCGATAGAAACGCATGTATTTTGCGACAATGTGGATAGGATTTGTGCAGCATGTACAAAAACGACAGTTTTTCTTGGCTATTTCACCTCTGAACAAAATGAAAAAAGTTTTCTAAAATAGAGACATCACGAGGGACACAGAACGAAGATGCCCCACAAAGGCCGAAAGGCAAAAAAGGAGAAAAACCTATGAAGAAGCAAGTTTCCGCGATCCTGGCCGCCAGCATGGCAGCCAGCATGCTCGTCGCCTGCGGCGGCTCCACTTCCAGCGCAGCGACCTCTACCGCAACTGCTGAGAGCACCTCTACCGCCTCCAGCGAGGCCGCTCCCGCGGAGTCCACCGCCGATGCCGGTCAGGCTGCTGACATTACGCTGTGGACCTACCCCATCGGCAAGTGGGGCGATTCCGAGTCCGTTGATGCGCTGCTGGCAGACTTCAACGCCCAGTATCCTGACATCCACGTCACCGTCGAGTACCTCGACTACACCAACGGCGACGACCAGGTCAACACCGCTATCGAGGGCGGCAGCGCACCTGACATCGTCATGGAAGGACCCGAGCGTCTGGTTGCCAACTGGGGCGCCAAGGGCCTGATGGCCGATCTGAGCGACCTGTGGACCGACGACCAGAAGGCCGACATCAGCGCCAGCGTTGAGGCCGCCTGCAAGGATTCCTCCGGCGCTTACTACGAGTTCCCGCTCTGCATGACCGCACACTGCATGGCCATCAACAAGACCGTGTTTGAGGCTGCCGGTGCTATGCAGTATGTCGATGCCGAGAACCACACCTGGACCACCGACAACTTCCTGAAGGCTGTGCAGGCCGTCTACGACTCCGGCAAGACCGACGTCGGCGCGATCTACTGCAGCGGCCAGGGCGGCGACCAGGGCACCCGCGCCATCATCAACAACATGTACGGCGGCACCTTCACCGATGCAGCCCACACCAAGTACACCGCTGATTCTGCCGAGAACGTCAAGGCGATCGAGACCCTGTACAACCAGGACGGCATCAACTTTGACGCCTCCATCAACGGCGGCGAGGAGATCACCCTCTTCCGCAACGGCACCCTGCAGATGGCCTTCTGCTGGAACATCGCCCAGCAGACCAACGCTGACAACAGCGCAGCCGGTACGACCAACAGCGGCGACGACATCCTGTTCATGGCGTTCCCGACTGAGTCCGGCGACCCCGCACTGTGCGGCGGCATCTGGGGCTTCGGCGTGTTTGACAACGGCGACGAGAACAAGATCGCTGCTTCCAAGACCTTCATCAACTTCATGGCCAACTCTGACGAGACCGCAAAGGCCGTCAAGACCTCTACTTACTTCTCCGTCAAGAACTCTCTGTCCGACCTGTACAAGGACGACGAGGTCATGAACGAGTACCAGAAGCTCATGCCTTACCTGGGCGACTACTATCAGGTCACTCCCGGCTGGGCCGAGGCTCGTACCGCTTGGTGGAACATGCTGCAGCAGGTTGGCCAGGGCACTGACGTGACCACCGCCGTTACCGAGTTCTGCAACACCGCCAACGCAGCGGCCAGCGCATCCTGAACCTCCTGAAAAAACCTCCGGTTTGTAACTAAACCCCACGGCGTCCGACCTCTGACCTGAAACGCAGCGGTGGGACGCCACTTTTATCGAATGAACCCGTGACTTTAAAACAGAAGGGAGCGATCCTCTTGGCACATACCGCAGTTGCCCAAAAGCAGAGCGAGCCGAAGATGAGCCGCGCGCTTGTCCGGCAGGAGACCATCGCCGGTTACCTGTTCCTGCTGCCCAGCCTCATCTTCTTTATCGGCTTTGTCATCTATCCCATGGTGATGTGCATCTTCACCAGCTTCTTTGACTCCAGCATGAACCGCGCCGATGTGTTCATCGGCCTGCAGAACTATGTGGAGTTGTTCCACGACAGCGTCTTTCTGGGCGCACTGCGCAACACGCTGATCATCGTTGTCGTGTCGGTGCCCATCACCTGCATCTTCTCGCTGTGGGTGGCGTCCGCCATCGTCAACATGCCGCCGTGGGCGACCTCGCTGTTCCGCGTCATCTTCTATCTGCCCGTCGTCACCGGCTCTGTCGCTGTTACCGTCGTGTGGAAGTGGATGTTCAACAACTACTACGGCATCTTCAACTATCTGGGCAAGTCGATGGGCCTCCTTGACCAGAACATCAACTGGCTGGGCGATACCCGCTACGCGCTGGCCTGCATCATCCTGATCCTGCTCACGACCTCCGTCGGCCAGCCCATCGTGCTGTATGTCTCCGCGCTCGGCAACGTGGACCAGTCCCTGGTCGAGGCCGCCGAGGTGGACGGTGCCACGAAGCTGCAGGCCTTCTGGAAGATCAAGTGGCCGCAGATCATGCCCACCACGCTGTACATCCTGGTCATCACGACGATCAACTCCTTCCAGTGCTTCGCGCTGATCCAGCTGCTGACGTCCGGCGGCCCGAACCACTCCACCGATACCATCATGTACTACATCTACTACACAGCCTTCAAGCTGTACCGCTACGGCTACGGCAACGCGATGGGCGTTATCCTCGCCATCATGATCGCCGTTCTGTCCGCTGTGCAGTTCAAGGTCACGCGGTCTGATTAAGAAGGAGGGAAATGACTATGGATACCAAAAAGAAAAAAAAGAAGATTTCCCCCTACATGGTGTTCAGCACCATCGTCATCATCCTGCTGGCCATCGCGTTCGCGTTCCCGCTGTACTGGATCCTGACGGGCTCCTTTAAGACGCAGATCTCCATCAACTCCACCACCCCTGAATGGTGGCCGAGCGAGTGGGTCATGACGAACTATGACAAGCTGTTCAGCCGCCAGAAGTCCCCGCTGTGGGAGTTCGCGGTGCCGTTCAGCAGCCACTTCAGCGCGGACGGCAAGGACATCATCTGGTGGGCCGGTCCCCAGGTGCCCGCCGCTGTGCGCTGGCTCATCAACACGGTCTTTATGGCCGTTGCCTCGATGATCCTGACCTGCATCACCTCCGCTATGGCAGGCTATGCGCTGGCAAAAAAGCGCTTTGTGGGCCGCAGCATCCTCTTTACCCTGATCGTCTGCGCCATGGCGCTGCCGAAGCAGGTCATCCTGATCCCCCTGCTGCGCGAGATGAGCAGCCTGCAGCTCTACAACACGATCTGGGCGGTCATTTTCCCCATCGTCGGCTGGCCGTTCGGCGTATTCCTGATGAAGCAGTTCAGTGAGGGCATCCCCGGCGAGATGCTGGAGGCCGCCCGCATCGACGGCGCGAGCGAGGCCAAGACCTTTGTCCGCATTGCGCTGCCCATGATCAAGCCGGGCATCGGCGCACTGGCCATCTTCACCTTCATCAACTCGTGGAACGATTACTTCATGCAGTTGATCATGCTGTCCAGCACCAGCAAGCTGACGATCTCTCTTGGTATCGCCAAGCTGCAGGCCGAGAACTCCACCGACTACGGCCTGATCATGGCCGGTGCCGCGCTGGCAGCCGTGCCCATCATCATCGTGTTCCTGGCCTTCCAGAAGTACTTCACGAAAGGCATCACGATGGGCGCTGTCAAGGGCTAAACCCGGGAACGGGGTGTTATGGCGGAGTTCTCTCCCCCAGTCGCTGCGGCGACAGCCCCCTCGCAGAGGGAGAGAACCTCGCCATTGCCCGAAACCTACCCCTACACGAAGCCTTCCCCCTTGGGGGAAGGTGTCTGTGGCCCCGACCACAGACGGATGAGGGGCAGCCTGCCGGGGATTGCCCGCAAACGGGCCGTGTCAGCAGGCTCCGCCCTCATCGGTCACCTTCGGTGACAGCTTTCCCCCCCTCGGGGAAGCCTTTACATACAGTTTTACGAACAGGGAGTGTTTGTATATGAAAGACATCAACAAATATCGCGGCATTATTCCTGCCTTCTACGCCTGCTACGCACCGGACGGCTCTATCTCCACCGAGGGCGTCAAGGCACTGACCCGCCACCTGATCGCCAAGGGCGTCAAGGGCGTTTACGTCGGCGGCTCCTCCGGCGAGTGCATCTACCAGCACCCGGATGAGCGCAAGGCCGTGCTGGAGGCCGTCATGAGCGAGGCCAAGGGCAAGATCACCGTTATTGCCCACGTCGCCTGCAACAACACGGCGGACTCCGTCGAGCTGGCCGCCCATGCTGAAAAGTGCGGCGTTGACGCCATCGCGTCCATCCCGCCGATCTACTTCCACCTGCCCAACTACGCCATCGCGGACTACTGGAACGCCATGAGCGCCGCCGCGCCCAACACCGAGTTCATCATCTACAACATCCCGCAGCTGGCCGGTACCGCCCTGACGATGCCCCTGCTGAACGAGATGCTCAAGAACCCCAACGTCATCGCGGTCAAGAACTCCTCGATGCCCACCCAGGACATCCAGATGTTCAAGGATGCCGGTATTCAGGCGCGCGGTGCGGACGGCTTCGCCGTGTTCAACGGCCCCGATGAGCAGTTCGTCTCCGGCCGTGTCATGGGCGCGGACGGCGGCATCGGCGGCACCTACGCCGTCATGCCCGAGCTGTTCCTCAAGATGAACGAGCTGATCGAGAAGGGCGACATCCCCGCTGCCCGCGAGATCCAGTACAAGGCGGACCGCATCATCTACAAGATGTGCGAGGCCCACGGCAACCTGTACGCGGTCATGAAGGAGATCCTGCGCCGCATGTACGGTCTGGAGCTGGGCGGCGTGCGCGCCCCGCTGCCGGGCCTGATCCCCGAGGATGAGCCCATCGTGGCCGAGGCGCAGAAGATGATCGAGGACGCCGTCGCGGCCCTGTAAGAGGTGTGAAATGATCGTAGATTCGTTTGATTACATTGCCTGCTACAAGGGTCTGCACCCGAATCTGGATAAGGCCATCGACTGGCTGAACAGCCACACGCTGGACGCGCTGGAAAACGGCAAGACCATCATTGACGGCGAGAACGTCTTTGTCAACGTGATGGACGCCGACCTGCGCGATGCCGACGGCGCTGCGTTCGAGTACCACCGCCGCTATGCCGACCTGCAGATCGACCTGACCGGCAGCGAGCATCTGGGCTGGGCGTCCGAGGGCACGGAGCAGGGCGAGTTTGACGAGGAAAACGACTTCGGTCTGCGGACCGGCCCCGAGCACTGCGGCATGACGCTGGGTGGGGGACGCTTTGCCGTGTTCTTCCCCGGTGAGCTGCACAAGCCCAGCTGTAAGACCCCCGGCTGCGACCACGTAAGAAAAGCCGTGGTCAAGATTTTGATGAAATAATTTGCATTCCCCAAGCCTTCCCCCTTGGGGGAAGGTGGCCCCGCAGGGCCGGATGAGGGGTAAGCTATCGATGGTTGCCCGTAAACGGGTTGCCGCCGTAAGCTACGCCCTCATCAGTCACCTTCGGTGACAGCTTCCCCCGAGGGGGAAGCCTTTTTGCGTATAGAAAGGAGCCTTTCCCATGACCCACGAACAAATTTTCAACCAAATCAAGGGCGGCCTTATCGTCTCCTGCCAGGCGCTGGAGCATGAGCCGCTGTATACAAAAGAGGGCGGCGTCATGCCGCTGATGGCCAAGGCGGCGGCACAGTCCGGCGCTGTCGGCATCCGCGCCAATACGGTGCGCGACATCACCCAGATCAAGCAGGTCGTGGACCTGCCGGTCATCGGCATCATCAAAAAGGATTACCCCGGCACGCCGATGTACATCACCGTCACGATGCAGGAGGTTGACGAGCTCGTCGCCTGCGGCGTGGACATTCTGGCCGTGCAGGGCACCGGTGCCCTGCGCCCCAACGGGCAGACGAGCGCCGAGTTCATCCGCGCCGTCAAGGAGAAGTACCCCGACCAGCTCGTTATGGCCGACTGCGACAACATTGAGAACGCGCTTGCCTGCGCCAAGGCGGGCGCAGACTTCGTCGGCACGACGATGCGCGGCTACACGCCGGAGACGAAGGGCATCGACGACGTCGACTTCGGCTTCATCGCCCAGCTGGCGCGGGAGTGCCCGGCCAAGGTCATCGCCGAAGGCCACATCCACACGCCGGAGCAGGCCGTGCAGGCGCTCTACGCCGGTGCGTTCGCCCTCGTCGTCGGCGGTGCCATCACCCGCCCGGCGGAGATCACGGCCCGCTACACTGCGGCCATCAACAACCACAAATAAGCAGGTGCGCTATGAGTAAAACCTATCTGGGCGTTGACATCGGCGGCACGGCGGTCAAGCTGGGGCTCGTCGATGAGAACGGCAGGGTGCTGCGCCGCGCCGAGCGCAGCGTCAGCTTTGACGGCTACAAAACGCCGATCCTGGATACCGTGCAGGCGGCCATCCACGAATTTCTGACCGCGGACGCGCCGAGGCTCGAGGGCATCGCTGTGTCCGCCACGGGCCAGATCGACAGCCGCCGCGGCGTGGTCGCGGGGACCTGCGGCAATTTCCCGGGGTGGATCGGCGTGGACATTAAAGGTACGCTGGAGCGTGCCTTCGGCCTGCCCGTCACCGTCGCCAACGACGCCAACTGTATGCTGTTGGGCGAGGTCTGGGCCGGTGCGGCTAAGGGCTATACCGATGTCATCGGTGTGACGCTGGGCACCGGCGTCGGCGGCGGCATCCTGACCGGCGGACGTCTGCTGGAGGGTGCGCGCGGCCTTGGCGGCGAGCTGGGGCATTTCCGTCTGCACGCGCTGGACGGCGTGGCCTGCACCTGCGGGGCCATCGGCTGCTATGAGCGCTACGCCGCCACAACGGCACTGGTCCGCAGCGCCCAGGCGGCCGGGCTGGACGCGCCCGACGGGCGTGCGATTTTTGAGGCTGCCGCCGCGGGCGACGCCCGCACGCTGGCTGTGCTCAACGGCTGGATCAACGAGATCGCCCAGGGCCTTGCGGGCCTTGTACACATCTTCAACCCGCAGCTGATCCTGATCGGCGGCGGCGTCAGTGCACAGCAGGCGCTTCTGATCGACCCGCTGGCCGCGCAGGTGCGCAAAAGCATCATGCCCGCCTTCGCCGAGGGCCTTGAGGTCAGGGCCGCAGCCCTCCAGAACGACGCCGGGCTTGTCGGCGCAGTGTATTATTTTAAGCAGCAGCGCGATTGAAAACTACAAAAAGTCCCCGTATCCGGGGACGAAAATGACATGCTCCCTATACAGCAAACCGTGAATAAAATACGGAAAGCTGTATAGGGAGCATGTTTGTGCGGCCCAGGTATTATTTTAAATACTCCACCAAAAACGCCACGGTCGTCTCCCGCAGCGCTTTGTCCAGCGCGGCGGCGGTGGCGGCGTCCTCGGATAGATAGTTGTGGTTCCCCTCGGCAAACGGCTCCAGCACGACCCTGCCGTCGGGCAGGCTCTCGACGGCGGCTATCGTCTCGGCCTGGGTCGTGTCGCTCAAAATGCCCTCATGGCCGGTGTAGGTCAAAAGTGTCGGCAGGGCGCTCTCCCGCAGGGCAGCGTTCGGGTCGGAATCGCGCATCTCGGTGAACAGCGTTCCGCTGACATCGACGCCCCAGGTGCTGATGCTGCCGCTCGCCTCGGCCTCAGCGGCCAGCGCTTCCACGGCGGAAAAGTCGTCGATGTTCAAAAACTCCATGCCGCGCAGGCCCGCGCCGTTGGCGGGGCTCCACAGCGCCAGCGCCGTGATGCCGCCCCTGCGCTGCGGGTAGAGGCTGGCCAGCCGTCCGCCCATGCTGTGGCCCACCAGCGCTGTGCGGCCCGTGCCGTAGGTCTGCTGCATGTAGGTGATGGCGCTCTCGACGTCGTCGGTCATGTTGGACAGCGTGTAGGCCGTGAACGGCTCGGTGCTGTTGCCGCAGCCGGGAAAATCCAGCCGCACCGTCGCAATGCCCTGGGCGGCCAGGTCGGCGGCCAGCGGCGCAAAGTGGCCGTCGCCGCTGCGGCTGCCGGTAAAGCCGTGGCAGAGCACGACGAGCGGCAGCTCCTCCCCGCGGGCCAGCTTGCCGGGCAGCTGTACCGTGGCGTAAATGTCCCCGCGCGTGCCGGGTATGGTGACGTCCTGCGCTTTCGGTGCGGGCGTCAGCAGAAAAAGCGATGCCGCCACGCAGAGCGCCAGCGCGGCAATGCAGCCTGCAAGGGTATAAAAAGCGCGTTTATGCGTTTGTTTGTGCATAGAATTACCTCCGTAATGCCTCTATTAAAACCTATGCAGGGCAAAAAGTCAAGACGCACAGAATACACACAAAAAAACAGGTGACAAACCCGGGGCAGATGTGGTATACTAAAGATTACAAATTGGTTAAAAAGTCAGACCCGGGGCGCAGGCGCAGCCTTGCCCCGGCTTTGTCCTGTTTTACCGGAGGTGCTTGACTACGAATTCTATAGCGAACCGTATGCCCCGCCTGCTGGCTATGCTGTTTGTGCTGCTGGGGCTGTTCTGCGCGGCGGCACTGCCTGCCCATGCGGAGGACTACGACACGGTGCTGGACCGCCTGTCCCGCCTGCAGGCGCTGGCGCAGGAGTACTCGGCCGGTCAGGCCGACACGCCCGACCCGATCGAGCTGACGCTGGCCTACACCCGCACGGGGGAGTACAACAGCACGATCTGGCAGCTGACCGCCGGTGTGCGCGATGCCGGGTTTGAGAGCTGCGTCAACAGCAGTGACCCCGAGCTGGCGTCGCTGCAGAATATGGGTACCGTCGTCCTGCCCAACGGAGAGAGCATCGACTTTGGGCACCTGCTGGCGTCGATGAACCTTGTCTACAACGGCATACCCATCACGGGCAGCTGGGGCGGCGACTGTGAGGAGCTGGCCAGGCAGTATTACGGCCAGGCCGGCGATGCCGCGGGCTACGCCGAGGCGATGCGCGCTTCCTTTAATATGGACGATGACGGCACGCTGAGCCGCTTCAGCAACGGGGACCTGCGGGCGGACCTCGACTCCGTCGTCGTCGGCTCCAAGGTGACAAAGGACACCGACCTGGCCGAGGCGCTGCGCAGCTACTACGCGAATCTGACCGAGTATGACCGCGTCAAGGAGTTCATCTCACTGAGCTTCGGCACGGTGGATACCTCGAGCACGGCCTTTGCGGACGCCGTGTACAGCGCTCTGCTGGAGGATTCCGGTATGCAGTTGCTGTTCTACATGAACGGTATGTGGACCGTCAAGGGCTGGCAGATCAAGGACGACTACGCCCCCGCCGTGCGCGGCGCAACAGACCTGTTTGCCGAGTACCTGGCCAACGCGGTCAATCACGAGAAGATCAAGAGCGAGACGAATGACCGTCTGGTTGCCATGGGCGGGCAGGCACTGGCCGACGCGCTGGAGGCGTTGGGCGACACCGACGCCGCCCAGGCCGCACTGACCGCCGCCGAGGAGATGGCCAATAACGCCCAATCGACGGTTTCCTCCGGCTCGGATGTGGTCTCCGCCGCGCGGGAAAATTTGCAGACAAACTTTAACGTGAAGGTCTTCCAGCTGATTTTGCTGATTGCGGCAGGGCTGGCAGCGTTCATGCTGGTGTTCAGCATGGTGATGTTTGTGGTGCACCGAAAAGAAAATTGAGTTTGGACTGCGTGCCGCTCTCTTGTGGGAAAGAGAGCGGCACGCTTTTTTGGTTGGGCGCGGGGCAGGCGGGCAGAGCCCCTCCGGTCATCGCTGCGCTCGACCACCTCCCCACTTCGTGAGGAGGCTTTCGCGCGGGCGAAGCTCGCGCAAAAAGGCTCCCCTTACAGGGGAGCTGGCCGAGCCTGCGAGGCCTGAGGGGCTTTGCCCGTTTGCAGAGGCAGGCCGCTTTTTCTGTTCACACCCCGTTCACATTCCGTATATTCACCCCGAGTTATCCACGGCGTATAACGGTTATCCACCGTGGAAATGTTGAAAACTCCGTGGAAAGCGTGGAAAACTCTGCCGTCCGGACCCGTTCAAAAGCGGAAAACCGGGAAAATCTACGTAGAAAAAACGTTTATTTTCCACATTTTCAACAGCGGTGCTGTTGAAAACTGTGGAAAGCCGGGGAAAACGCGAATTGCGCTTTTTGCAACACAAAATACACATTTTGTAAATAAGGGCTTGCACTCGCCGCGCGACAGCGCTATAATAAACCTAATCATCACCCGCACTGCTGTGCGGCGGTGCGCTTGAATATAAAAGGGAGAGTGCGAAATTATGTTGGACATTAAAATCACCAAAACGACCCATCCGAAGGAAAAGCCGCAGGACGAGTCGAAGCTCGGCTTCGGCAAGCAGTTCAGCGACCACATGTTCCTGATGGACTATACCGCGGGCGAGGGCTGGCATGACGCCCGCATCGTCCCCTATGGCCCGTGGGAGATGGACCCGGCTACCACCGTGTTCCACTACGCACAGGAAATTTTTGAGGGCATGAAGGCCTACCGCACCGCGGACGGCAAGATCCAGCTGTTCCGCCCCGACTGCAACGCGAACCGTTTCAACGATTCCGCGGACCGTCTCGGCATGCCCCCCATCCCGCCGGAGGACTTCGTGCAGGCTGTCAAGGCGCTGGTCGATGTGGACCGCGACTGGGTGCCCCACTCCGACGGCGCGTCCCTGTACATCCGCCCGTTCTGCATCGCTACCGATGTGGGCCTGGGTGTTCACGCCGCCAAGCATTACCGCTTTGCCATCATCTGCGCGCCCTCCGGTGCCTACTACGCCGAGGGCCTCGACCCCGTCCGCATCTATGTTGAGGATGAGTACATCCGCGCCGCCCCGGGCCTGACCGGCTTTACGAAGTGCGGCGGCAACTACGCCGCGTCCATCAAGGCCGGCGAGCTGGCCGAGGAGCGCGGCTTCTCCCAGGTGCTGTGGCTGGACGGCGTTGAGAAGAAGTACGTCGAGGAAGTCGGCTCCATGAACATCATGTTCAAGATCGACGGCGAGATCTACACCGCCCCCTGCGTGGGCACCGTTCTGCCCGGCGTCACCCGCCGCTCCATCATCGAGCTGCTGAAGGACTGGGGCTACAAGGTGCATGAGGAGCGTGTTGCCATTGCCGACATCATGAAGGCTGCCGACGAGGGCAAGCTGGAGGAAGTCTTTGGCACCGGCACGGCTGCCGTTGTCTCCCCTGTCAAGGAGCTGGATTGGGAGGGCAAGGTTGCCCACATCAGCGGCGGCCACATCGGTGAGCTGACCCAGAAGCTGTATGACACGCTGACCGGCATCCAGTGGGGCAAGCTGCCCGACACCAAGGGCTGGATCGTTCCTGTGGAATAAGCGGAGAAATCCCGCTTTTCCGGTCTGAAAACAGCATATTTCTTGCGCCCGGGGCTTTGAACGCTCCGGGCGCTATTTGTATGAATTATCCGTGAACGATTGTGCAAACTATACAAAACAAGGTAGGGTAAATGTAGCATGTTGTACAAGTACGCATCTTGCAAATTCGACAAAAATAGTGTACTATAAGTACATCGAAAGCGAGAGCTTCCGAGCGACAGCTAAAGAGGAAGAATACCAGAGCGCCCTGCCGAATCCGTAGGGAGGGTATCACTTGTAGAGGGGTGGTTCCGTTCGCATTCAGGCGCCGGCGAGACGTTCTGTTTTTCTCCTTCTTTTTAAGAAAAAACGAGACGGGGCAGTGGCCGTCTCGTTTTTTTGTTTTTGTGGGGCTGAACGGGAGAGGCGGCCACCCGCGCGCCCCTTTCGTGCGCG
>OHZC01000120.1_pt1 | contig 36518 bp, 40 predicted proteins | sample 1580361 | NCBI WGS metagenome assembly OHZC01 (sample SAMEA3882532, study PRJEB24775) | human gut metagenome | biome: human-associated habitat; feature: intestine environment; material: feces | place: Netherlands | collected 2009/2010
TACCCATGAGCGCCCACCCCTTGCAGGGTGGCCGGGCTTGCACCGGCGGCGCGTTATGCGTCGGCCTTGCGGGTCAATCAAGGCAAGTTTCACGCTTGATTTTGTACTGCGCCTTGATTTTGTCATAGGCGCGGAGCGTGACCATGTAGGTGCCCTGTTCTGCGTCGTAGGTAATGCCGCGCCCGTGGAGCGGGGGCAGGCCATCACGCAGGGGACGCAGAAAGTAGTGCTTGCCATAGTAGGCAAGATCGGCGGCGTAGTCGCAGCCCGTGGGGGCCTGCTGCATTTCGTAACAGTAGGAATACTCGCCGGGGGCGGTGGCCTGCACGGCGGGGGCCTTGGCGGCCTCCAATGCGTCATAATCGGGGGCGTAGCCGTAAACCTCGCCGGTGCTGGGGTCGTAGCGGGAAACGGAAAAATCCGGGATGAAAAGCGCCGTGTTTGCGCCGATCTGCTGGGAGTAGCCACCGGGAACCGGGGCAAAGGTGCCGGGAATTTTGCGTTCTGTTGCTGCCATTGTGAAAGCCTCCTGTTTTGTGCTGTGTTTTGTGTGGGCGGTTTTGTATACCCATGAGCGCCCGCCCCATGTGGGGCGGCTGGGCTTGCACCAGCGGCGGCGGGTGCCGTCGGCATTGCGGGTTGTGTGGGTCAGTCGGAGATACAAAGCATATAGCCGCGCTTGGCGCAGATGATCGAAAGCCGGTTAAACTCCATGTAGCGGCGGAGGGTGTCAGGGTTGCGGGTGTCGGCCAGTTCTGCCCGGTGGCGCTGCATATAGAGGCGCTGCGTGGCAAGCTCTTTTTGTGCTTGACGGTCAGACAAACGGAAAAGCGTGTAAGTGGTCATAGTGTGCGGCCTCCTGTTTTGTGTTGCGTTTTGTGTGGGCGGTTTTGTGTACCCATGAGCGCCCACCCCTTGCAGGGTGGCCGGGCTTGCACCGGCGGCGCGTTGTGCGTCGGCCTTGCGGGTTGTGTGGGTTAGAACATGGAAATTTGCTCACATTCGGCGGCGGGCTGTGCAGGGGCGGGAGATGCGGCGGCCTGCTGCGCCGCCTTGCGGGCCTTGCGTTCGTCGGCCAGCTTTTTGTTATAGGCGGCGATCTCCTCCGGGGTCTTGGCCTTGGGGGCGTCGTCCTGCCCGGCGGGCTTGACCTGATCGCGGGTGAACAAGTGCGCCTTGGCCATGTAGTAATGCGGGTCGGGGGCGTCGGCGTCGGGGCCGTTCTGCCCGGCCTTGGCGGCCTCTGCGCGGGCGGCCTTGGCGGCCTTGCCGGGGCGCTCGGTGTACTTCCACAGATCGCAGGTAATGGCGGCGTGTTCGCCGCGCTTGACGGAGTAGCCCGCCTTTTTCCACTCTGCAAAGGTGTGAATGGGCAAGCAGCCCTTGGCGGCCACGATGGCCTGCGCCTCTGCCTTGGTGTAAATGCCGTGTGCGATTGCCTGATTGATGATGATCTCGTTGTTAGTCATGGTGAAAACCTCCAAAATATTTTTTATTAGATCGGCCCGGCGGGCTTGCAGCGGGCCGGATGTTTTGATAAAATGGGGGTAGCCGCTGACAGGAGCGGCCACCCTTGCGAGGGGTGAAAAGGGTTCAGCGCTTTTGCCGGGGCTGAACCCGTTTTTTATTTCCCTGCGCTTGCCGTGGGCGGTGTCGTGCCTGCAATGTATTTCAGGCAGTCAAGCACCTGCGCCGGTGTCATGCCTTGCGCCCGGAGCCAATCGGCCAGCCGGTCAAGCTCTTTTGCTGTCGTGTCGTTCATGGTGTCCTTTCTCCTCCTGTCCGGGTATTCAGCTTGCAACCCTGTTGCGTGTCGCTTGCTGTGCCTGAATGGTAGCACGCAACAGGGTAGCTTGTCAAGCCCTGTTGCGTGCTTTCTGCGTTTTGCACAAAATCCTGTTGCGTGCTTTGTGCAAGTTGCACTGTTGCGTGTTTTTGATTTATAATATATAATAAAACTATCCCCAAAATAGGAGGCTAACAGATGGCAGTATCAGAGAATAAGCGAAAAAATAACGATAATTACAACAAGAAATGCGATTATATCAGCATTAGGCCACTGAAAGAACGCGGCGAACAGATCAGGCAGGCGGCCAAGCTGGCCGGGCAAAGTCTGCAAGGGTACATCTTGCAGGCCTGCGCCGAACGCATGGAGCGCGACGGCCTGCCCATCGACCAGCCCGCCGCCGATGAAGAAAAATAAAACAGATCAGCACAAAAGCCCCTGCAAGCTCACCGCCTGCAAGGGCTTTTCTTTTTCCCACTATTCACACCACCCCACCAGCCAGCAGGCCGCCCACCACCAGCAGCACCGGGCAGCAGCTCACCAGCCAGCACCACACCACCGCCACACCAGCACCAGCCCCAACACCGACAGCCAGCACACCGCACACACCCAAACACATAACACCCGGCGGAACACCAGCGGCCAGCACCGCCGCCCGGCAGGCCGCCGCGCCGACGATCACCAGCGGAACGCCTGCCCGCGCCGCCTGCGCAGTTACTAAACGCCCGCGCACTATACCGCCCGCGCGGTAATTACTAAACGCGCCTGTACGCACCCGCGCCCGCCCGTGCGCGGTAGGTACTGCGCGCGCGTACATTTAGCTTTGCGGGTTCGAGAGCGCAAAAGTTGGGTAGGTATGAGGGCGTTTTTTCACTTCCCATTGGGCCGGGCGGAAAAAGTAGAGGGGGGTCAAAAAAATAAAATTGGGCAGAAATGAGGGCCGGGGCGCGGGCTTGGTGGCAGGCACGGGAGAGCCGGAGGCGGTGCAGGAACGGGAGAGCCGGAGGCGGCGCAGGCACGGGAAAGCCGGGGTGGTGCTGCCCGGCGCGGCGCGGTGGAGGGCAAAAAAATAAAGGCAAGCACATTTTTGTGCAAGCCTTTTTCAATCCTGCATATCGCCGGTGAGCCATTCAATGGTTACGCCGAGAACGCGGGCAAATATGACAAGTTCATAATCGGTTACAAAGCGCAAGCCTGTTTCTATGCGGCTGATCGCCTCGCGCCCTATGCCAAGACCGGCCACTTGGAGTTTGGCGGCAAGTGCGTCTTGCGAGAGGCGCTGTGCGGTGCGGGCTTGGTGGATTCTATCGCCGGAGATATTGGCCTTGCCATCGTATGTATAAATCTTCAAACCTTTTCACCTCACTTTACTTGACAATAGCATTTTTTACGCTTAATCTTGTAATAAAGATTTACAAAGCATAAAAAAGTAAATCAAAATGCAAGAAAGATTTACAGTTTGTTGAAATTTTCGCAAGGAGTGTTCAAAGAAAAGGAGTTTGGCAATGGCAGTGGTATTTACGGTGCTTATGGTTATGGCGGGAATTTATGTGCTGTTCAAGTGGCCTATTCCCACGCTGGCGGTGCTGGGGGTTCTGATCGTGATAGGAAAATCTGGCGAGAACAAAAACGGCGGCACGGCACCGACGACCGCGCCGCCACCGGCAAAGCCTAAAGCAGCATCTTCCCCGATCAAGCCGCAGGCGGTGCAGCCTACCGTGCAGGCACAGCCGAAAGCGCCGGAGGTGCGAAAGGCATATACCGCGCCGAGCATGAAAGAGCTGCTATACCCGGCGGAGGTGCCTACCTTTGCGGAACTGGCAGAAGGAAAGCACAAAGACCCACGGGCGCTGATCTACACCATAGCCAACCTTGACCCGGAGAGGAAACGGCCTTTTGCAGAGGACGATATTTCCTACTTGGATTTTGGGAGAAAGAGCAGCGCCTATTCCGCCTTGAAAAAAGCGGGATTGATTGAGCCGCTTACGCCGAGCGAAGAAATAGAAAAGGCGCTCACCAAAGACGAACTGCTGGCACTGGTGCGGGAACGCGGACTGCCTGACACGGGAAAGAAGCGGGCGTTGGCCGACAGACTGGCGGGCAGCGGCTACAAGCTGAACCGCCGGAAAACCGGCGGGCACCTGTTCCGTCTGACAGAAACGGGAGCGGGAATTGTGACGGTGCGCCGCAATGACAAGCGGGCGGCAATCAACCGTGCCATTGCTGCACTGAAAGAGCGAAACTACCAAGGGGCGGTTGAGGCGTACCGCAAGTATGACAGCAAGTGGGGTTTTGCCCACACATCGGGGAAAGTACATACTATCTTTGCCTATTACGACATACCACGCGGCAGATTCCAGTGCATAGAGAACTGCGCCATGCAGGAACTGCACAACACTGAGGACTTCAAGGAAACCTTGCGGGCTTGCCTGCTGGCCGGGTTTATGCGCGGGTGCCAAGATCGGTGGGAGCTGACGGACGACTTTAAGGCTGTGTGCAAGGAAGAAATAAACTGTCAGCGCCTGCTTAGTCTGTTTGACTATGAACCGGCGGTGCTGCAAAATATGCGGCAACAAATAGAGTTCAGTTCAGACAATGCACTGGAATACTATATCTCGCACCTGCTCTACATAAGCAAACAGCGGGGTTGAAATTTTTTTAGAAAGTTAGCAACTTTGACAGGTTTTGTGTGGTATATTAGTAGCATGAAAATATAAAGGCTCGTGGCGGGGACGCTGCGGGCCTTTTGTTTTGGGCCTGCCCGGCGGGGGTGGGCTTTACTTTTTGGAGGTGTAGAATGCCGAAGCGGAGCGAGAAGCGCGACACCGCCAAGGCTGAATATATCGCCAAGAAGAAAAAGGGCGAGGAAGTAAGCCTGCAGGCGCTGGCCGGGGAGCTGGGTGTGAGTTACCAAACCCTGCGAAACTGGAAAGCGGCGGACAAGTGGGAAGAAGCGTTACCCAAGAAAAAGCGCGGCGGGCAGCCGGGCAACCAAAACAGCAAGGGCAAGCGCAACGCGGCGGGAAGCCACGACGGTGCGCCGCCCGGCAATAAGAACGCAGAGAAAGACGGAGCGTACAGCACCGTCTTTTTTGATATGCTTTCTGCCGAAGAATTGAAGATCACCGAGAGTGTGCCGCTGGGCGGGCGTGAGGCGCTGGAACATGAAATGAAGATTTTGAAGTTCCGCGAACACAAGATACTGGCAAAAATTGCCGAGTATGAGGGCCAGCCGGAGGACGCGCTGTTTGTGAGCAGCCTTTTGGATATGCGCACCCCCGGCGGGCGGGGCAAGGACAAAAAAGACGGTGCCAACCAAACCATGGGTATGTACAGCAAGGACAGCGCCTTTAGCCGGGTGCTGAAATTGCAGGAAGCGCTATACAAGGTGCAGGGCCGCATTGCCAAGATTGCGGACAGCCTGCGAGCCTTGGAGGAGAGCGACAGGCGCATGGCGCTGGAAAAGCAGCGGCTTGAAATTTTGCGCATGAGAGCCACCGGCGCGGTGGATGTGCCCGACCCCGATGGGACGGCGGCAGATGATCTTGACGCGCCTTTGGAGGAGGACACGGAGGAATGACACTGTACACCAGCAAGGTTATTGCCCAGTGGTTATGCCTGACCGAACGCCGGGTGCGGCAGTTACGCGACGAGGGCGTGATTGTGGAGGCAAGACCGGGGCTGTATGAGCTGCAACCCACCGTGGCCAGGTACATCAAGTATTTGGGCGGAGCGGGAAAAGAGAGCCTGAACACCGAGCGCATGAAGCTGACCGCCGAAAAGCGGAAAGCAGCGGAAATGGACAACGACCTGCGCCGGGGCGATTTGCACAGTACGCAGGATATTGAAAAAGGCATACAGACCATGTGCCTGAATATCCGCAGCCGGTTTTTGGCTATGCCTGCCAAACTATCGCCTACGCTGGCGGCTATGGACGGAAACCAAGCCGCTATTTTTGACGAAATGAAAAAGGCTATCGACGAAACGCTGGAAGAATTGAGCGACTACCGCGTGACCTTTGCTGTGGAGGACACTGCCGATGAAAGGACAGAAGAAAAATAAAGACCCCTGCGCGGGGTGCGTGTGGAGAATTTGGACAGGCGACGAAAGAGGTCTGTGCTTTTTCCCGGATTGCAGGCGAAAGGAGTACGACAGACTGTGGGGTAGCAAAAAAGCAAAAGCTGCTGGAAATACCGCAGGCGACAATGGAAATGCTGGCGCGGTGTGTGGCAACGCTGAAACCGCCCCCGGAGCTGACACTATCCCAATGGGCTGACCGCTACCGTATGTTGAGCGCGGAGAGCAGCGCCGAGCCGGGGCGGTGGCACACCGACAAGGCACCGTACCAGCGGGAGATCATGGACGCCATAGGTGATGCGCACATACGGCGGGTAGTTATCATGTGCGCGGCGCAGTTGGGCAAGACCGAACTGCTGCTGAACATCCTTGGCTATTTTATGGCTTATGCCCCCGCGCCCATCTTGGTTATGCAGCCGACCTTGGACATGGGGCAGACATTCAGCAAAGACCGCTTGGCCCCGATGATACGCGACACGCCGGTACTGCGCGGGCTGGTGGATGTGAAAAGCCGATACGCCGGGAACACGATCTTGAAAAAGAATTTCCCCGGCGGGCACATCACCATAGTGGGCGCGAACAGCGCCACCGGCCTTGCCAGCCGCCCTATTAAAGTGCTGCTGGCCGACGAGGTAGACCGCTACCCCGGCAGCGCCGGAACCGAGGGCGACCCGTTGAGCCTTGCCCAAAAGCGCCAAACAACATTTTGGGATAAGAAAACGGTTATGGTATCGACCCCGGTTATCAAGGGGCACAGCCGCATTGAAACCGAGTACAACCAATCCACCCGCGAGGAATGGAATGTGCCGTGCCCGGAGTGCGGGCATTACCAGCCCTTTGTGTGGGCAAACCTGATCTTTGACCCGGACGACCTGCAAAAAGAGATCGTTTACAAATGCGAACGCTGCGGGTGCGTGGCGAACGAATACCGCTGGAAACAGCAGAGCCAGCAGGGCCGCTTTGTGGCGGAAAACCCCGGCGCAGAAACGCGGGGGTTCCACCTGAACACGCTTGCCTCCACATTTTGCGGATGGAAAGAGATCGTGCAGAAATTCATAGTGGCGAAAGAACAGCTTGACCAAGGAAACCCGGAGGGCATGAAGGTTTGGGTAAATACCGAACTGGGTGAAACTTGGGAGGAGCGGGGCGAACAGGTGGAGGACACCGAACTGTTCAACCGCCGCGAGATTTACGACGCGGTGGTGCCAGAAGAAGTGCTTGTGCTTACCGCCGGTGTGGATGTGCAGGATGACCGCTTTGAGGTTGAGATCGTGGGTTGGGGCGTTGGCAAGGAAAGCTGGGGAATCCGATACCAAAAGATTTACGGCGATATGCTGAAAGAACAGGTGTGGGAGGACTTGGACGCTTTTTTGCAGACCGTGTGGTGCAAAAAGGACGGAACCGCGCTGCGCATTATAAGCTGCTGCATTGACAGCGGCGGTCACCACACAGACCAAGTGTACCGCTTTACCAAGGAACGGTACGAGCGCGGCGTGTGGGCGATCAAGGGCAAGGGCGGTGCCGAGGTGCCCTACATCCGCAACCCCACCACCAACAACCGTGTGAAAACGCCGCTGTTCATCATTGGCGTGGACGCGGGCAAGGCGCTGTTATACCAGCGGTTGCGCCACAACACCAAGGGGCCGAACTACTGCCACTTTCCCGCGAACGAAGAAGCCGGGTACGATGAAACCTACTTTAAGGGCCTGACCAGTGAGAAGATGGTGGTGCGGTTCCGCAAGGGGCGCAGCGTTACCGTGTGGGAGCTGAAAGACAGCAAGTACAAGCGCAACGAACCGCTTGACCTGCGCAACTATGCCACCGCCGCTTTAGAGATTGCCAACCCCGTGCTGGCAAAGCCGGAGCCGGGCATGGCGCAAAGACCCCGGCGGGCAGGCCGCCGCCGCATTACAGGAGGTATTTAATGGCTATTTTTTCAAAAGAAATGTGCCGGCAGAAATTGAATACATGGCTTGCGGCGGAGGAAAGTGTAGCCACCGGGCAAAGCTATCAAATCGGCACAAGAATGTTGACGCGGGCAGACCTGAAACAAATCCGCGAGGAAATGGAATATTGGGCACAAAAATTATCCGAGGCGGAGGCCGAGGAAAAGAACGGCGGACGCAACCGCCTGTACCACTTTGTTGCCCGTGATGTGTGAGGGAGGGCGACACCGTGAATGTATTTGACAGAGCCGTGGCCGCCGTGGCCCCGGTACACGCCGCCAAGCGGGCAGCCGCCCGCGCCGCGCTGAAAATCATTGACAGCGGGTACGGCAACTACGGGGCAAACCTGACCAAGAAATCCTTGCGAGGGTGGGAGTTTTACGGTGGCAGCGCCAAGGAAGATATTGAGGACAATATCGACATACTGCGCCAGCGCAGCCGCGACGCCTACATGGGAATCCCAACGGCCAGCGCCGCACTGAAAACCATGCGCACGAATGTGATTGCAGGCGGACTTATGCCTGCGCCGCAGATCGACGCGGAGTTTCTGAGGCTGACCCCGGAGGACGCCGAAAAACTGCAAGCGCAGATCGTGCGAGAGTTTGCCCTTTGGGCGGACACGCCGGTGTGCGACGCTGACCGGGTGGACAACTTTTACAAACTGCAACAGCTAACTTTTTTGAGTTATGCCATGAATGGTGACGCCATTGTGCTGCTGCCCACCAAGGAGCAGACCGGGCAGCCGTACAGCCTGCGGGTGAGGTTGGTGGAGGCTGACCGGGTTTGCAGCCCGGACGGCTTTGACCGGCTGGTGCCCTGCACGGTGCAGGGCCATGATGTGCATTGCCTTGTGCAGGGCGTGGAAACGGACGCCGACGGCATGGTGGTAGCCTACTGGGTATGTGACCGCCACCCACTGGCAAGCAACGCCTACACCAGCGGCGGGCCGCACTGGACGCGGGTTGAAGCCTACACCAAGACCACCGGGCGGCGGAATGTACTTCATGTGATGAACCGGGAGCGGGCCGGACAGCGGCGCGGTGTGCCCATGCTGGCCCCGGTGCTGGAAGCTCTGAAACAGTTGGGCCGCTACACGGACGCCGAAATCACGGCGGCGGTGCTTAGTGCCATGTTTACCGTGTTTGTGAAGCAGGGCGTGGCAAGCGACGCCCGCCCGTTTGGCGAAATGCTGCCGCCGGATATGCTGATCGACGCGCAAGACCAAAGCAGCATTGAACTTGGCCCCGGCGCTATTTTGAGCCTGAACCCCGGCGAGGATGTGCAGTTTGCAGACCCCAAGCACCCGAACACCGGGTATGACGCCTTTACCAATGCGCTGATACGGCAGATCGGCGCGGCGCTGGAAATCCCGCCGGAGGTGCTGTTTAAGCAGTTCACGACGAGTTACAGCGCGGCGCGTGGTGCGCTGAACGAGTTTTGGCGCACTTGCAGTATGCAGCGCGATTGGTTCACCGATGATTTTTGCCAGCCGATCTACGAGGAATGGTTTGCCGAGGCAGTGGCGCGGGGCCGCATTGCGGCACCGGGCTTTTTTGCTGACCCGGCAATCCGCAAGGCGTACACCGCCTGCGCGTGGAACGGCCCGGCCCGCACCAACCTGAACCCCGTGCAGGAGGTGGACGCCGCTGTGAAGCGTGTGGACGCCGGATTCAGCACGGCGCAGGAGGAAACCGCCACCATGACCGGCGGCGACTACAACCGCAATATCCGCCAGCGCGTGATCGAAGCCAAGCGCAAGCGGGAGGTTGACGAGATCACAAACCCGCAGGCCAAGCCGCCCGGCGGGCAACAGGAGGAATGACCATGCCTAAGAAGTTTTGGCAGTTTAGAAACCAAGCGGCAGGCAGCGCGGAACTGCTGCTGTACGGCGATATTTCGGACAGCAGTTGGTGGGGCGACGAAGTGACACCCAAGACCTTTGCCGACGAACTGAACGCACTGGGGGCGCTGACGAGCCTGACAGTGCGTATCAATTCCGGCGGCGGTGATGTGTTTGCTGCACAGACCATTGGCAATTTGCTGGAACAGCACACCGCGCAGGTAACGGCCCGCATTGACGGGCTGTGTGCCAGCGCCGCCACGATCATTGCCTGCCACTGCGACAAGGTGGTGGCAGCCAATGACAGCACCTACATGATACACCCGGTACGGATGGGCATTTTTGATTTTGCCGACGCCGTGACCCTGCAGCAGTACATTGGTGCGCTGAATACCATACGCGAAAACATCCTGAACCTGTACACCAAAAAGACGGGCCGGGAAAAGGATGAAGTGGCCGCGTGGATGGACGCTACAAGCTGGTGGACGGGCGAGGAGGCCAAGACCAACGGCTTTGTGGACGAGCTGGTGGACGACGGGGAGAAAACCGTTGTGGAGAACCGGGGCGGCCTGCTGTTTGTGAACAGCGTAAACATGAACCTGCCTTTTGATAAGGCACCCAAATTTGTACAGAACAGCGTGGCAGCAGCCCCCGCCGCCAGCGGTTTTGTAAATACACAGACCCCGGCGGAGCAGCCGGGAAACAACAGCCATAAGGAGGATACGAACATGGCAAACGAGATCAAGACCGTGGACGAGCTGCGCGGCGCTTACCCCGCGCTGGTTGACCAGATCGAACAGGCGGCGGCGCTGCGGGCTACCAATGCGGAGCGGCAGCGTATCCGCGACATTGAGGAAATGGCCCTGCCCGGCAGTGAGCAGATCACAAACGAGGCCAAGTACGATAAGCCCATGAGTGCCAGCGACTACGCCAAGGCCGCAATGAAGAACGCCAAGGAGCAGGGCGCGGCTTGGCTGAACACCATGCAGCAGGGCGCGAACGCCAGCGGCGTGAACAGCGTGGGCAGTGCCCCCGCCCCCACCGGCGGTGAGAAGCCCGACGAGTTTATGGACGCAATCAAGGGCCTTGGCAAGAAGCAGTAAGGGAGGATAAGACTATGAGCATGGATTTGGCGAAAAAGACCTATTCCACAACGCCCGACTATTTTATTGCGGGCACTACGGTGGGCATTGTGACCGCCGCCAAGGAGGCAGACGGAGCCGTGGCCGCGCACAACCTTGTGCTGCTGGAAGGTGGCAAGGTAAAGCCCCTTGCCGCCGTGGACGGCACCCACGCGCTGAATGTGACCGGCCTGTACGGCATTGCCGCAGAGGACGCCGCCAGCGGCGAGGACGCGGTGGTTTACCTGACGGGTGAATTTTTCGCGGATGGGCTGGCCCTGCCTGACGGCGTTGCCGCCGCCGACATTGAAGTTGCCCTGCGCAACATCGGTATCTTTTTGAAGTAAGGAGGAGCAACCAACATGGCAAACGAAGTAAATATTTATACCCCGCGCTATCTTGCGGAGGTCGTAAGACAGGCACCGCCTGTGCATACCTTTTTCCGTGACACTTTCTTTACCAATGTGAAGAAGTCTACCACCGAGCGCGTGGATATTGACCTTGTGAAAGGTGATCGCCGCATGGCGGCCTTTGTCCACCCGCGTGTTGGCGGCAAGGTGCTGAAAGCCAGCGGCTACAAGACCGAGAGCTACAAGCCCCCGCTGGTGAACCCCTGCGACATTACCACCGCTGACCGCTACATGACCCGTATGCCAGGCGAAGATCTGTACAGCGGTGAAACCCCTGCCCAGCGCAGCGCACAGCAGTTGATGGAGGAGTACAGCCGCCTGAACGACGCCACCACCCGCCGCGAGGAGTGGATGGCCGTGCAGGCCATTGTGACCGGGCAAGTTCCCGTTGTTGGCGAGGGCGTGAATGAGATCATCGACTTTGGCTTTACCAACACCGAAACCCTGACCGGCACCGCCCAGTGGGGCAAGAGCGCCGCCAAGATCAGCGACAACTTGGAGGACTGGGCCGACAAGGTGCTGACCAACGGCTTTGCCAATGTGGACATGGCAATCATGGGCAAAACCGCGCTGCGCAATTTCCTTGCGGACGAGAAGATCAGCAAAATGCTGGACAACCGCCGCGTGGAAATGGGCCTTATTCACCCGCGCGACCTGCCCAACGGCGTGAAGTATGTGGGCCACCTGAACAGCCCCAACATCGACATTTACACCTACGCCGAGGTGTACTTGGACGATTGGACTGACCCCGCCGCCCCCAAGACCCTGCCCCTTGTGCCGGAGAACAAGGTTGTGCTGATCGCCAGCCACCCCGACTACATGATGGCTTATGGTGCCTGCACCTACATTGAGGATAGCACCCAGCAGTGGGTCACGGCACAGACTGACCGCCTGCTGCGCAGCTTTGTGAAGCACCAGCCTGACCGCCGTATGCTGGAATTGCAGGCCCGCCCGCTGCCCATCCCCGACAAGGTGGACAGTTGGTTTGTTGCCACCGTTTGTTGATATGCACCCCCCTGCCCGGTGACGGGCGGGGGCTTTTTACTGTGGAGGTGAGAGCGTGGCACTGTTTGAACTAAAGCAGGATACAGGGAGCGGGGCGGCAGCACCGTGGGCACCGCCCACATTCAAGAACTGCGTGGCGGCGGATATTGACGCGGCCTTTTTTGAGGAAAACGAACACGCAGACCGCCACACCGTTGACGGTAAAGATGTGCTGATCGTTTTAGAGGACGACGATTTGCGCGAACATTCGGCGCATTGGGAGGCCGGGGCAAAGCAGAACTTTGACACCGGCCTATACACGGCGCACACCATCCTGTATATCCGGGTGGAGGACTACGGGCCGAAGCCGAAGATTGGCAAGCAGTTGGTGCTTGACAAGGGCACCAAGAGCCAGCGCACCTACACGATCAACCTTTGCCAAGAGGAAAGCGGCGTGTACCGCATGACGATGGAGAGGACACGGCAGTGAGCAATGTTACTTACAGCGCCGGAAACCTGACCATTACCGTTGCGGGGCTGGACACGGTAGAGCAGGCGCTTGGCGACCTGAAACGCAAAACCCCGGCGGCGGCCAAAGTGGCGATCAACGCCACAGCGCGGCAGGCGCGAAAGCTGATGGTTGCCAAGGCAAAGACCCGTTACGCCGTGAATGCCGCAGGCAGGCGGCACCTGAAAGACCTTGTACAGCGCAAGAAAGCCAGCAACAGCAGTTTGATGGCGGAGCTGCACATTGCCAAAATGCGCAACGACCTTGGCTATTTTAAGACCAGCCCGGCGGTGCCGACGCACTTTACCGGAATGGACTTTAAGGACGGGCCGAGCGTTTGGAAAGCCAAGGTATTAAAATCCAGCGGCATGAAAACGCTGCCCGGCGCGGGCGGCATGAGCAAGGGCTTTTTGGTGAAGTTCAGCAGCGGCCATGTGGGTATGGTGCAGCGGCGCATTGGTTCCAAGTCGAGCCATACGCGCACCGCCAAGGGGTACAAGCGCTGGACGAACGCCAAGGGCAATGTGGAAAAGCTGGTGACAATGGGAAGCCCCAGCGCCACCGCCATGCACCACACCATTTGGCCGGAGGTTGAGCCGAGCGTGGAAGAATACCTGCAAGAACGGTTGCAGGCACAGGTTGAGCGAGTATTGGCGAGAGCCGGAAAGAAGTGAGCCACCATGAGAAATCACACAACGACGGCAGCGAGGGCGGACATTGGCCGTACCCCGCAGCTTTGCCAAGACGCGCTGATTGAAATGCTGAAAGAACTGTTTGCGGGTAAGCTGTTTTGCGGCCAAGAGGGGCGCAAGGCACTGAAAATCTACAAGCAGGACTTGCCCATACCGCAGAGTGATGATGCCGATGTGGACACCGACAAGGCCGAGGCACCCTACATTGTGGTGCGGATGACCGGCGGACAGATCGAGGACGACGACAGCCCGCAGACCGTGGACTTTAGCCTGATCGTGTGCGCCTATGACACGGGCCTTGACCGTGAGGGCTGGCAGGATGTGGCGAACATCAAAGAGGACATTATCCAGCGGGTATGCAAGGCCCCCTACTTTGGCGGCGCGTTTACCGTTTTGAAGCCGATTACTTGGGCCTTGCAGGAGGACGACACGCACCCCTATTACTTTGGAGCGTGTACCCTGACCTGCACGGCACCTGCCATGACGCAGGATGAACAGTTAAAGGAGTACCTATGACTAAGAAACAGGAGCAGGCCGCCGAGGCGGCCACCGCCCCGGAGATCACCGGGAAAACCGAAGCCAAGACCGAACACAAGACCCCGTGCGTTTACTGTGGGCCGAGTGTGCGCGGCGTGGCACGGCAGTACACCGTGTACGCCAGCGGTAACACACCGGCGGCGCTGGACGAGTTTGTGAAGCAGCACCCGGCGGCCAAGAATCTGCTTGTGCCGGTGGAACGCTTTGCACAGACGCGCAAGGCGCTGGAAACCGCAGGCACGGCGGAAAGCATTTTGTACAACAAGATCAAAAACGAACTGTAAGGAGGAACAACCGATATGGCTACATACAAACATGGCGTATATACCAGCGAACAGGCCACCAGTATGACCGCCCCCGTGACCGGCACCGCCGGTTTGCAGGTGGTTGTGGGAACCGCACCCGTGAATATGCTGGAACACCCGGAGCAGGCTGTGAATACCCCGCTGCTGGTGTACAACTACAAGGAGGCTGTGGCCGCCGTTGGCTACCATAACGACTTTGCCGCCTATACCCTGTGCGAGAGTATCAGCGCGGCGTTCAGTGTGGTTGGCACCGGCCCGCTGGTGCTTATCAATGTGCTTGACCCCGCCAAGCATACGGCGGACATTGCCGAAACCACCGTGCAGGTGAACAGCGGTGTTGCCGTGCTGGATGCGGTAGGTGTGCTGCTGGACAAGCTGACCGTGAAAAGCGGCAGCACTGCCCTGACCCGTGACACCGACTACACGGCCAGTTTTAACAACGACGGCACCCTGAACATTGTGCCGCTGGCGGGCGGCAAGGCAGCCAGTGCCACTACCCTGACCGTGACCGGCAAGAAACTTGACCCCAGCAGGGTTAAGGCCGCCGACATTGTGGGCGGCGTAGACGCAGCAACGGGCAAGGAAACCGGCCTTGAAGTGGTGCGGCAGATTTACCCCAAGCTGTCCATGACGCCGGGTATTCTGCTGGCACCGCGCTTTAGCATGGACGCCACCGTGGCCGCCGCCCTGCAGGCCAAGACCAAGGAGATCAACGGCGTGTTCAAGGCTGTGTGCATTGTGGACATTGACAGCACTGCAAGCGGCGCTACCAAGTACACCGATGTGAAGCAGCGCAAGGAGGCGCAGGCCGTGAGCGACGCGAACGCCTATGCTGTGTGGCCCTGCGCCAAGGTGGGCGAGGTGGTTTACAGCGGCAGCGCACTGGCCGCCGCCCTGACCGCCTACACTGACGCGGTGAACGCAGACACCCCGAATGTAAGCCCGTCCAACAAGACGCTGGCGATCAGCGCCGCCTGCCTTGCGGACGGCACCGAGGTTGTGCTTGACCAAGAGCAGGCCAACACCGTGAACGGCTTTGGCGTTGCCACTTTCCTGAACATGAGCGGTTTCCGCCTGTGGGGCAACAACACCGCCGCATACCCCGGCAATACCGACCCGAAAGACAGATGGTTCAGTGTGCGGCGCTTCCTTTCTTGGGCGGCGAACAGCTTTATCCTGACCTACTTTTCCAAGGTGGACAGCCCCGCCAACAAGCGGTTGATCGAGGCTATTGTGGACAGCGAGAATGTGCGCGGCAACGGCTTTGTGGCCCGTGGCGTGTGCGCCCGCTATGAGGTGATCTACGACGAGGCGGAGAACACCACTGCCGACCTGCTGGATGGCAAGATCACTTTCCACCAGTATATCACCCCCTACACCCCGGCGGAGGACATCGAGGATGTTATCGAGTTTGACCCGGACGCACTGACCACGGCTTTGAGCTGATAAAGGAGGTACAGAGCTATGATTAGCAACAATTATATCCCGGAGAAAATCAACGACGCGAACGCCTACCTTGACGGTACGCGGATGATCGGCGTTGCCGCCAGCGTTGACCTGCCGGAGATCAACATGAAAACCGGCACCGTGGAGGGCTTTGGTATCGGCGGTGAGGTGGACAGCCCCACTATCGGCCAGTGGGAGAGCTTTGAACAGGCGGTGCAGTTTAACACGCTGTATTCCAGCGCGGTTGATATGCTTAGCCCCATGAGCGTGGTAAACCTGACTTTCCGCGCAGCGCAGCAGGTGTACGACAAGAGCGGCGGCTATGACTTTAAGGGCCTGCGCGTGGTCGAGATGGCCCGCGTGAAGAAGTTCAAGCCCGGCAAGATCGAAAAGAGCGAGGGCATGGAGGCCGAAGTCACGGTTGAAGTGACCTATATTATGATCGAGGTTGACGGTGAGCAGCTTATCGAAATCGACAAGCTGAACGGCGTTTACAAGGTCAAGGGTGTGGATATGCTGGCAAAGGTGCGCAGCCTGATCTAACCCAAACAACCCCAAGAGCATGAACCCGCCCCCGGAATGAGCCGGAGGCGGGTATGCTTTTATTTTTGAGAAGCACTGACACACTGAAAAGGAGCTGTACATTATGGCAGAAGAAAAGAACATTACCGTTGTGACCGAGGAGAAAACCGAGGCGACGGCACCCAAGACCGAAAACCAGTACCTTTTGAAGCTGAACAACCCTTATGTTTTTGAGGGCAAGGAGTATGCGGAGATTGACCTTGCCGGGCTGGACAAGCTGACCGTGCAGGACGCAATCAACGCGCAGAGGCAGCTTTTCAATGAGCGGGAGCCTGCCGCCATGCTGCTGTGCGAAACCACCACCGCCTTTGTGCGCATTTTGGCTGCCAAGGCCACCGGCCTGCCGATTGAGTTTTTCAAGTTGGCACCGCGCGGCGTTTCCCGCAGAATCTACGGCATGGTGATGGGGTACATGAATGTGGACAGCAACACCGAGAACCACATTATGCGGCTGGAAAAGCCCTACTACTTTGAGGGCAAGCAGTACACGGAGATTGACCTGAACGGCGTTGCAGACCTGAACAGCCTGAACGAGAGCGCGGCGGAAAACCGCCTGACCCGCGCGGGCTTTATGGTGACGGACACCAGCTACAACTACCTGTACGCCTGTATCCTTGCCGGAATGGCAACGGGCTTGCCGGAGGAGTTCTTTACCGGGCTGCCGCTGTACGAAGTGCTGAAAATTAAAAACGCCGTGAACGACGCGGGTTTTTTCGAGTAAAGGGCGGCGCGAAAGCATTACGCAAGGCCGCCATACGCCTTGCTGCTGTGACGCGGACAGGCGTTGATTTTTACCTGAATTTGCCGACCCGTGAGTTCGCCAAGCTGAACGACGAGGTGGCGGAGGAATGGCGACGAGCAAAACATTAGAGCTTAGTATCAAGATTGCGGGCCGGATGGACAAAAGCCTGACGGCGGCGATCAACGGTACACAAAGCAAAATTGGCAGTTTAACCAAGAGCATAAGCAACATTGGCACCGTCGGCCTTGCCACTATGGGCGCGGTTGCCACCGCCGCAGCGGTGGGCATTGCGGGCTGCACCAAGGAGGCACAGGCGCTTGAAAGCGCCATGGCCCCCGTGGTGCGCTATGTGGACGGCTTGGCGGACGCCAGCGGTGCGGTGAGTGACGCGATTGCCGACAACGGCAAGACCTTTAAGCAGAACTACGGCGCACTGAAAACCTATATCCAAGACCTTAGTACCGACATACCGCGAACCACCGACCAGCTAACGGCCATGAGCGCCGCGCTGGGCCAATCGGGAATTGGGGTAGACAAGCAGCTAACAACGGGGTATCTGCGTGATACTGCTGTGGCCGCAACGGCTATGGACTTGGACGACCAGACCGCCGGCAACTATGTGGCAAAGTGGGAGGCCAGCTTCAACTTTGACCACAAACAGGTTATGACCCTGTTAGACCAAATCAACTACCTTGGTGCCCATAACGCAACCACGGCAGGAGAAATTGCACAGAGCGTGAACAGCGCGGCGTCGATGGGCCAGATTGCAGGCGTTGACCCGGCGGCTACTGCCGCTATGGCAACGGCCATGCAGGCTACCGGCGTTGCCACTGACCGGGTAGGCACGAGCATTTCCCGCATTTACACCAATTTGAGCAAGGGCAGCAACGCTACCAAGGCCCAAAAGGAAATGTGGGAGGAGCTGGGCTTTACCGCCGAGGGCATAGCCAAAAGTATGCAGACCGACGGCGTGGGCACCTTGAAAGAAGTTTTTACCGCTTTGCAGGATATGCCGGACGAACGCAAGGTTGCTGCACTTAGCACCCTGTTTGGGCAGTGGGCCATTGAGGGCGGCGCAAAGATCACAAACAATTTAGGCGCTTACGAAAAGGCGCTTGCAATGGTGAGCGACCCAAGCCTGTACACCGGCAGTATGGAGCGGGAGTTTATTATTCAGGCCAGCACCAGCGAAAGCATTGACACGATGGTGAAAAACTCCGTGACAGCGCTAAAGCAGGACATTGGCACGGAGTTTTTGCCCGTGAAGAAAACCTTGTCGCTGGCTGTGATCGACCTGATGAACGGTGTGCGTAAGGATATGCCGCAGCTGCAAACGCTGGCCGGAACGCTGGCCGACCTGTTGAGCGCCGGTATTTCCAAGCTGGGCGACGCGCTGCAAGCAGCCCTGCCCTATGTGCAAAAGACGCTGGACTATGTAGCAGACAACGGGCCGCAGGTGGCCGGAATCCTTGGCGGGTTGGCCGGAACCTTTGCGGCCATGAAGTTTGCGCCGCTGGCCGGGAATCTTTTGGAGGGAGCCGGGAGCTTGCTGTTTGGTGAGAGCGGCGGGCTTGGCGTGGCGGCGGGCGGCAGCGAGAGAAGCGGCGGCCTGCTGGGCGCGGTGGGCAGTTTGTTCACCGGCGGACAGAAGTTTGCAGGCAATGCCGTTGGCACGATCAGCAATGTGGCCGAGGCCGCAGGCGTTGGCGCGACAATGGCAAACTCCAACATGACGCGGACGCAGTGGGGAGCCGTTACCAGCAACGGGAGCGGCAGCTTTATGCAGCGGTTGGAGAACAGCGCCATTGGTGCTTACTTTGGCATTAAAAACCGTGGAACGCTGACCAACCAAAAGGGCACCGACTACAAGTTTATGCAGGGCCTTATGGGCGTGGCCGGGCAGATCACCGACGCAAAGCAAGGCGGCGGACTGCTGGGTATGGCAAAGAACGCTGTGACGAGCAGCCCCATAGGGCAGTATTTTGGCGGAATCCGCGCGGCAGCCGGGAATGTGGCGAATACCACCATCGGCAGCAAGATCGTAGGTTTCGGTAAGGGCACCATTGGTGTGAGCAAAGAAATCCTTGCGGGCATTGCGGGGCCGGAGGGCTTGGGTTTGACCAACCTTGTGAGCGGTGCCAAGGGGCTTGCACAGAACGGTGCTGGCTGGGTGGCCGGAAAAGCCGGGAATGTGATCTCCACCGTAGCGAACAGCGGCGTGGGGCAGGCAGTCGGCGGCGCGGCGGGCAAGGTTGGCGGCGTGGCAAAGGGCGTGGTGAGCGTTGGCTCTAACGCCTTGGGTGCGCTGGGCAACTTTGCCGGGGCCGGGGCCGGACTGCTGGGCAGCGTTTGGGGGCCGGTAGCAGGAGGCTTTGGCAGCCTGTTTGCCGGGGCAGCCCCGGTAATTGCTGCGATCAGCGGCATTATTGCCGTGGTAAGCATTTTGGGCGACCACTTGGAGGACATACGCGGCATAGTCGTGAATGTGTTTGGTGAAACCGGCGGACAGGTATTTGATGTGTTCACCGGCAAGCTGCAAGGCGTGGCCGACTTTGTGACAGGGCTTTTCAGCGAGGGCGGCGTGGCCGCTGCGCTGGCCCCATTGCAGAACACGATCACAAACCTGTTTGGCGAGAACGCAGGCGCGGCCTTTGGCGGCGTGGTGACTATCCTGCAATCCATCATGGGTGTGGTTGGGCAAATCGTGACCTTTGCGACGGGCACAGTCAAGCCGATCATACAGGATGTATTTACCTTTATCACGGGTACGGTGCTGCCCATTATTTTGCAGACCTTTACGGCGGCAGCGCCGACGATAGCCAGCATAATTTCCAATATTGGCAGTGCGGTTATGACGGGTATGCAGATCATTGGCAGCGCCATTCAAGCGGCTATGCCGATCATACAGAGCATTATTACCGTGATTATGACCATTGGCAGCGTGGTTGTGCCCGCACTGCTGGCCGGGTTTGAAGCGTTCAGCGCAGGAATCAGCGCAGTTATGAGTGCAATTCAGGGAATCTTCCAAGGCTTGATTACTTTTATTACCGGGGTGTTCTCCGGCAGTTGGAGCCAAGCGTGGGAGGGAATCAAGCAGATTTTCGGTTCTGCTTTAGACGGACTGGTGGCGCTGTGCAAAGCGCCGCTGAACGCCGTTATTGCGATCATCAACAAGGCGATTTCCGGCATTAACGGTTTGGGCCTGACTATCCCGGAATGGGTGCCCATACTTGGCGGCAAGAGCTTTTCCGTCAATATACCCACCTTGCCCATGCTGGCAAGGGGCGGCTTTACGGACGGTGTTTCTATCGCCGGTGAAGCCGGAACCGAGGCGGTAATCAGTTTCCAGCGCGGAGTACGCAGCGACAACATCAACACTTGGACGCAGGCGGGCCGTATGCTGGGGGTAAGCGGAGAGCAGGCCGCCGTGGCGGCAGGTGTACCGTATGCCGACGGCGGCGGTGCGGTGGAGCTGGCGACGCTTGAGGCGACGCAGGGCAACAACGCTGTGGAGCTGCAAGAGATCGACACCGGCAAGCTGCAGCCGGAACAGGACGGCGGTGGAACCCCGGACGGCGGAGGGCAGATCGTATTTGCACAGCAGATCACCGTGCAGGGCAACGCTGACCGGGCTGTACTGGAAAGCGTTTTGGACGACGCGCAACAGCGGTTTGAACTTTGGTACGAACAAATGATGCGCCGAAAGGCGCGGACGGCCTACTGACAGGAGAAACGATATGGCATACACAACAAAGAGCGGTGACACTTGGGATGTGATTGCAAAGCAGGTGTACGGCAGTGAATACCATGCGGACATTCTGATGGCGGCCAACCCGCAGCAGATCGACACTTTCCTTTTTGAGGCCGGGGTGGTGCTTGCCACCCCGGTTTTGGAGGAGGAGCGCGACGGACTGCTGCCACCGTGGAAGTACGAGGCAAGCTATGAATAACGGCAGACGGGTTGAATTGGATGTAACCTACAACAATGCCCCCTTTGCCGGGCAGGTAGGCGCGGAGATCGAGAGCCTGACCTATGTTGACAATGCCGCCGACGACAGCGACAGCATAGACATTACGCTGAACGCACAGGACAGTAAATGGCTGCACGGCTGGCTGCCGGAGGAGGGCGCGACCCTGCGCCCGCGCATTATCGGGCGGGATTGGAACGGCCCCGGTGACACCCATGTGATGGAGTGCGGGCTATTTATCCTTGACGATGTGGCTTACCAAGACGCGCCGACCACTTTACAGGTGGGCGGTGTGAGCAAGCCGAGCGACACCGATTTTAGCGAGTTGGAGCGGGAAACCATTTGGAAGAACACCTCCATAAAGCGAATTGGGGAAAGCATTGCCGGGCGGTACGGGCTGGGGTTCACCTATGACGCAGACGATTACGACATAGAGTGCGACGAACAGGACGGCACCGACAGCAGCTACTACAACACCCTTTGCAAAAACTACGGTCTGATCTTAAAAGTGTACGCAAAGCGGCTGTGGGTATATGACCGGGAGCGCTACAAGGGAAAACGAGCCGTGCAGGACTTTGACCGCACGAACATTATACCCGGCAGCTTGAGTTACAACACGACACTGTCCGGCACCTATACCGGCGGGTATTTTACCTACACCGACGCCGACAAGGATTTGGACATTGTGTGCAGCGTAGGCGGCGGCAACCACACCAAGAATGTGAACCGCCGCGCCACCAGCGTTTACGACGCAAGCGTACAGCTTTGCGCCGAGATCAACAATGCCAACCACGGCAGAGTGAAGCTGAAATTTTCCGTTATGGGCAACTGGGGCGTGAGCGCCGGAAACAACCTGCGCCTGACCGGGTACGGGGATGGCCTGAACGGAGGAATCAACGGCAAATACTTTGTGGACAAGGTGACGCACAAGTACACCAAGAGCGGCGGCTTTGTGACCAGCTTTGAGTGCAGCGGTATTTTTGACCCGTTCCATTACTGGGATGTGGGCGGACATATCGAATACCACCAAAGCGAGGACAGCAGCAGCGAAAGCTACAACAGCGCCTACGAAACCACCAGCCCGGCGGCCAATGCGGCCAGCGCGGCGGCGGGCGCAACGGCGGGCGCGGCGGTGACGCTGACCAAGGCACCGTTCTATTACACCAGCGTTGCCCCGAAGCCGAGCTGCTACAAGAGCGGCACATTCTATTTCTATGACGGTATTTTGGTGAATAACCGATACCGCATTACCAACACCGCCGCAAGGTGCGGCAAGCTGCCCGTGGGCAAGAATGTTACCGGCTGGGTGCCAGCCAGCTATTGCAACGGCGGCGGGATTACGACGAAGTGAGGAGGCGCAGCATTGGCAAGCACCAACAGAACCGGGCGCGTGAGTGCCATTGACTACGAGGCCGGAACTTACGAAGTGACCTACTTTGACCGGGGCAAGAGCGTGACCCGGAAGATAAACGCCATGAGCAACGGCGAATACAAAATGCCCTGCGTGGGGCAGGTCGTGAGTGTTGCCCACAACAGCAACGGCACGGCGGCGGGCACCACCACCGGCACGGTTTGGAACAAAACCAACAAACCGGCGGAGGGATACAAGGGCCTGTACCGCAAGGAATACGGCACCAGCCGCAAGGGGCAGGCGTACAGCCGGTACGACGAGAACACAGGCGTGTACACGCAGTATGTGGACAAGCGCACCGGGCGCACCTGCAACGGTGAAATTTTCGACGAGGCAAAAGGCCCGGTAAGCGTGATTGCGGGCGGGCAGTTGCAGCTAAAAAGCAGCGGTGCCAGCGCCAGCATACAGGCCAAAACGGGCATGGGCATTGTGGCCGGAACCACCGTAGCCATTGAAGCGGGCACCTTTATGAGCTTGGAGGCCACCGGCGCTATGAGCATATCGGCGGGCGGCGACTTCAAGTTTAATATTGGCGGCGACAGCGAGGAAAAGCGCAAGGGCACCACCAAGCAAGAATACCTTGACGATGTGGAGCAGAAAGTGACCGGGGATGTAAAGCAGACCTTGACGGGCAACTTGGAACAAACCGTGACCGGGGATGTGTTGCAGACCATAACGGGCACCGTGACCCGCAATGTGGCCGGGGATGTGACCCTTAACATAAACGGGGCCAGCATTACGATCAGCGCGGGCGGCGACATAAGCATTACCAGCCCGACCAAGGTTGAAGTTAGTGCGCCGATCTTGAACGCCGAGGGTGCCAGCGGTGATGTGAAAGTGCAGAGTATCAGCCTTGTACAGCACAAGCACACCAGCGCCGCACCGGGCAGCGAGAGCAGCCAGCCGTTACCGTAAGGAGGTGCCAGATGGCAATAGGCAGTTTTATGGGCCGCGTGTTCACCGTGAGCCACACAAAGATTTTTACCCCAAGCAACCTGAAAGGCAGCACGGGGAGCGACTGGGCAACACACGAAGTCGTGGGCGGCAAGGCCCGCAGTGAGTGGGTAGGCCCGAAACTGAAAAGCTATACATTCGACCTTTTACTGCGGGCGCAGGACGGTGTGCCCCCGCGCAGTACGCTTGATTATTTCCAGCGTATGGCGGAGAGCAGCGCCGTGGACTGGTTTGTGGTGGGCGGGGTTCCACTTTCGCCCTACCCGTTCAAGATCACGGACATAAGCGAAACATGGGACGCCGTGCTGCAAGGCGGTGTGCTGGTGGAATGTAAAGTGAGCCTGACCATTGAAGAATACCTGTAAGGAGGGCTGGGTGTGATTTTGGCAGACAGCCCGGTTATTGAGATTGCCGCCGGTACGGTGGACGACAGCGAAGCGCAGGAGGTTTACCGCAACCTGCAAGTGCTGTATGGCACCCACACCGGGGAGCAGGCTTTAGACCGGGATTTTGGCATTGACATAAGCACAACCGACTACCCGCAGGAGAGCGCCCAAGCGCTGCTTGCGGCGGAGTATGTGCGCAAAACCAAGATGTATGAGCCGAGGGCGCGGGTGGTGCGCGTTGAATGGACGGACAGCAAAGCCCACGACGGCAACATGACCCCAAAGGTGGTGATTGATCTTGTCTAATATCAGTGAACTGGCGAATGTGCCACAGATCAGTTTTATCGAGAACATGACCTTGCAGGAAACCGAGGAGCAGTTAAAGGCCGAGTACGCCCGGATTTACCGGGAGCAGACCGGCAAGGAGCTGGTGCTTGGGGAGGCCGACGCCAAGGCCCTGCTGCTGAAAGCGTTTGCCATGATCGAATATCAAACCATGCAGTACGCAGACATTAAGGGACAGGCAGAGCTTTTGAAAACCAGCACCGGAGAGGCACTGGACGCGCTGGTTGCGTTGCTGGGGCTGACACGGCAGGAAAGCAAAAAGGCCACGGCCAAGGAACGCTTTTTGCTGGCAGAGGCACGAGCCGACACCGTGGCAGTGCCCGCCGGTACGCGGGTGAAAACGCAGGGCGGGCGGTATTTTAATACGCTGGACTATGCGGAGATACCGCCCGGCTCAACCTATGTGGACACCATCGTGCAGGCGGAGGAGGCCGGAGCGGAGAGCAGCGGCATACTGGCCGGGGAAATCAACATCCTTGTTGACCCCATCCCGTACATAGCCAGTGTGAGCAATGTGGACGAAAGCACCGGCGGCCTTGATGTGGAGGACGACGACAGCCTGACCGAGCGGGCCTATTTGGCACCGAGCCGGTTTAGCTGCGCCGGGCCGCGCGACGCCTACGAATACCATGTGCGGGAATGGCGCAGTGATGTGACGGATGTGCAGATCACCAGCCCGGAACCGTGCGTGATTGCCATTTACTTTGTGATGGAGGGCGGGCGGCTGCCGAACGCCACGGAGCGGGAGGAGCTGACCGAATATATCAGTGGCGAGAACCTGCGCCCGCTGTGCGACAAGGTGGTGTGCGTGGAGCCGGAGGAGGTGCCCTACAACATAGCGTTTACCTACTGGATTGGCGACGGCGACCAGCGCAGCGCCGGAACCATACAGGAAAAGGTGACGGCGGCAGTGCAGAGCTACCAAAGCTGGCAGCGGCACCTTGGGCGAGATATTAACCCCACGGAGCTGATCGCCAAAATCCGCGAGGCAGGAGCCAAGCGTGTGAAGCTGACCGCCCCGGCGGATATTGTGGTAGGCAGAACGCAACTGCCGAAATGCACCGGGCAGACCGTGACATACGGAGGGCTGGAAGATGATTAAAGACCTGCGGGACGCCCGCCTTGTGGACGCTGTGCCCCGCGTGGTTGCCGGGCAGGACTGGGTGCGGGCGCTTAGCGAGGCAGTGGGTGTGCTGCACGAAAGAACGCTGCGCTATATCGACGACAGCCAAATTTACACAAGCCTTGACACCGCAACAGAACCCGTGCTTGACGCGCTGGCGATCAACTGGAAAGTGGACTGGTACGACACCGGGTACAGCGTAGAGCAAAAGCGCCGCATTATCAAGACGGCCCTGACGGTACGCCGCCTAATGGGCACCGTGGGCGCGGTAAAGCTGCAAGCCGACGCCATTTACCCCGGCACTATGCTGGAAGAATGGTTCGAGTACGGCGGGCAGCCGGGCACTTTCCGCCTGTATATCAATGTGACAGACACAACGGAGGAACACCCGGCCATTATTTACAGCCCGGCGGAAATGGAGCGCCGCCTTATTACCGCGAAACGGTGGAGCGCCCACCTTGAAAGCCTTAGCTACATGGTGCGCCACACGCTGGCTACCGGGTGCAGGGTGGACAAGTGGGCATACACCGTGCCGGAGTGCGGCACGATCTACTGCGGCGTGTGGTGGATGCCTGCCACTTTGGGTTATACGGCACACCATGCGCTGTTGACAGGCGGCCAGCCGGGAGCGTTTGCTGTAAGCCCGGAGTTTACCGGCACACTGCCCGTTCCGGCGACGGTGGGCTATTCAGTTTGCGGGGCGCTGCGGAGCGGTGGAGTTGCAACCGGCTACACCGCAAGCCCTGAATTTGCAGGCACATTGCCGGAGGAGGCACAGCATGGAAACTGAAAAGGCTAACGGCCAGTACGGAAAGCAAAACCCGCTGTTTATGTACCAAGGAACGGCGGGCTATTCTATCCGTGCAGAGCTGCACGGGAGCAAGGGCGGCGTGGAGGCCGCCGAAGCATTTACAGCCGTACCGTCCGCCAGCGGGCAAGACCGCTGCGGTACGATGCCATAAACAACCGGGAAAGGAGGAAAACCGAACATGGCGTTTTTTACCGACAAATTTCTGAATGACCGACGGGAAGAACTGCTGCGCAGCGTTGACAGGTTCCAATACCAGTTGAACGGCGGGGCATGGCAGACCGGCACCGTGAACAGCAAGGAAATCATCGGCACGAATGTGGTCGTGTTTGTGAATGTACCGAATTTTGGGCAGGCCGACACGATCACGGGCGTAAGGGTGTACGACATCAACGGCGCACTGGCCGGACAGCAGAGTATCAGCCTGAAACGCACCAGCCTGAATGTGGCGCTGCTGCGCTTTACATTCCCGCTGATCGAAACCGAGGAGTAAAAGAGAGGAGGAAAAACCCATGGCTTATGACCGCAGTTATTGGAAAGACCATGTAACTGACCAGAGCGGCGAGGTTATCCAGCAGGGCACCTTGCTTGACCAGCAGCATTTTAACAATATGGAGCTGGGCATTTCCGACATGACCCTTGCCGGGGCAATTATGCAGTTTAAGGCGGTGCAGGACGGTTATAACTACGCCGACGAGATGCACACGGCCACGCTGGCGCAGACCGGCAGCAAGTGGCCGTTTAACAACACGCCCACCACCATTGCCCTTGCGCAGCTGCGCGAAAGCACCAATTACGGCGTGGAGGTAACAGTGCTGGCGTACAGCGGCGGCAGGCTGGGCAATATCCGGGTGACTGACCGTGCCCGCAACGGCTTTAAGCTGGTACATGACGGCAGCGCCACCACCGTGAAAGTGCAGATCAGAGTGACGGGCGGCATGACCGACCCGGCACCCACCGAGTAACAGGAGGATAAGAGCATGAAAATCATTGAGAAAAACGAGGGCAAGAAGATCAACTACAACCTGACCGGCACAAAGCTGGACTTTGCGGACGGTGCGCTGACCCTTGACCTTGCCCGCTACCAGCAGGACGACCCCGTGACCCGCGACATTATGGTGGACAGCGAGGGCTATTTGACCACCGGGCGCGGCCTGTACTACGCGGCACAGGTGGAAATCCCCGCGCGGAAGTACACCGAAACCGTGACCACGGCACAGGAAACCGACGCGCAGGCCGAGGGCGGTGAGAACACCGAGGGCATGAGCCGTGAAACCGTGACCCGCACCCCGGAGCCGCTGGACACCGAGGATGTGACCCTGTACCTGTTTGCCATTGATGGCATTATGATTCACTGATAAAGGAGGACGAACCTATGGCTAATTTTGATATGGCTGAGCTGGCCCTGAAAAGCGTTTGCCCCAACAACGCCATGAAGTACGACGACAAGGAAATGCCGAGCGTTATGGTGTTTATCCCGAAATTCCGCCTGTGTGATGTGCTTTCTACTGCCGACACCAGCGTACACCCCGCGTTCAGGGTGAACGGCGTGGAGATCGACGGCTTTTGGGTGGGCAAGTATCAGACCAGCCACTACAACGGCAGAGCGTACAGCCTGCCCGGCGAGAACCCGGCCAACACGGCGGGCCTTGATACCTTTGTGAGCTACAACCGCGCAAAGGGCGGCAAGTTCCATGAGATCACCTGCGCGGAGTGGGCAGCCATTGCCCTGTGGTGCCACAAGGCGGGCAAGGAACCCTACGGCAACAACAACTACGGCAAGGACACCCGCGAAAGCCTGTACCGCGCAATCCCCACCGGCAAGGACAACGACAAGACCGGGCGCGTTGCCACCGGCACCGGCCCTGTTACTTGGAGCCATGACGGCACCTTGGAGGGTATTTGGGATTTGAACGGCAATGTGTGGGAGTGGTGCGCCGGACTGCGCCTTGTGAAAGGTGAGGTACAGGTGATTGCCGACAACAACGCCGCCGCGCCCACCTGTGACATGAGCGCCAGCAGCGCTGCGTGGAAAGCTATTTCCGCCGCCACCGGCGAGCTGGTGGCCCCGGACGGCAACGGTACCACGCAGGGCACCGTGAAGCTGGACTTTATCAGCGGCAAATGGACTTACAGCACCACCATTGCCCACACCACCGGCGCGAACGGTTGCAGTTTTAAGGATGTTACCTGCGACAGCAGCATTGGCGCTGCGGCAAAGCTGCTGCTTCAGGCGCTTGCCATGCTGCCAGACGCTGCGCTGACGGGTGACGGCATTGACGCCACCTACGGCGGCGACTATTTCTACATCAACAACGCCGAGGCCGAGCGGTGCCTGATTCGCGGTGGCGACTGGAACGATGGCGGCGACGCCGGGGTGTTCTATTCCAACCTGTACGACCCGCGCTCCCATGCCTACGGCTCCTTCGGGGGCCGTTCCGCTTTTTACGAATAACTGTACACTGCGCCCTGAAACACTGAACGCCGAACGATAGTGAGGCGGTAAGCAGGACAAGCCCACACACAGCAACGGGAACAACGCCCCGCGCTGTGCGCGGGCAAATTTTTTGGGGCTTATGGCAGGCGCAATGCGCCGGGTGGGTTTGGGGGAAATTTTGGAGGAGGTGAACAAGCTATGCAGAGCGAAATGCCCGCGCCGGGCAGCTATGAACCGTTCCGCTTGAAAGAGAAAATTGGGGAAATGATGAAGTACGGCAGACCACTTACCAAGAATTTTAGCCGGAAAGATCGTGACCTTGCGGATGATATGCGGGTTTCCATGCTGAAAATGTACCATTTGGCCGTTGAGCTGGAAAAGAAATACTACCGCAAGACTACCGCGCAGGAGCTTGATGTGGAACTGGAATGGCTGCGCAATCTGGTGAGGATGGCGGCAGACAAAGACCTTTGCGGTGCGAAGTTTGCCCCGCCGCTGTCCATGCACCAGTACGAAACATGGGCAAGGTACAATACAGAAATCGGCTGCTTGCTGGGCAAGTATATTGCCAGCGTGAAAAAGTAGCTGTTTTTCTTTGGGAACGGGCCATTTACGGTGCCTGATTCGCGGTGGCAACTGGAACAATGGCGGCAACGCCGGGGTGTTCAATTCCAACCTGAACAACCCGCGCTCCAATGCCAACGGCAACATCGGGGGCCGTTCCGCTTTTCGTCTGTTAAATGCCAATTTAGGGCGGTGGTTCTGCGCCGCAAGGGGGCTGTGGCCTACGGGGTACAGCAGGGAGTGCAGACTAAAAGGGGCCTGTTTCCGTTCCCGCTTAGACAGGGCGGGAAAAAATTTGTATTGCCGTGGAGGCGGAAACGCCACACACGGCTTGGAGAGATCATTGGATGAAACACTGTCAGCAGGAAATGACGGTGATTCAAAACGCTTGGCCGGTGGTGTGCAATTTTGGTTGGCTGATTGAGGCTGACAGGAACGCCCGCAAGGGCAAGCGATACCGCGCCGAGGTTTTGAATTTTACCGCGCGGCTTGAAGATAACCTGTTCACCATACAGCAAGGTATGATGAACGGCAGCTATGTGCTGGGGCCATACCGCAAGCTGTGGGTGTATGTGCCCAAGAAGCGGCTGGTGATGGCGCTGGACTACCCGGACAGAATTGTGCAATGGAGCCTGTACCTGTATTTGAATCCGATCTATGACAGGCTTTTTATTGAGGATTCCTACGCTTGCCGAAAGGGCAAGGGCAGCCATAAGGCCGCAAAGCGCCTGCAATACTGGATGTGCCAAGTGCAGCGCAAGCCGGGGCCGGGCTGGTACTGCCTGAAACTGGACATAAGCAAATACTTTTACCGGGTGAACCACGAAAAGCTGCTGGCGATCTTGGAGCGGCGGGTGAAAGACCCCGCCATGATGGCGTTTATACGGGGCGTGGTGAACAGCAGAGCAGAGCCGTTCGGCCTGCCGCGCTGGCGGACACCGCAGGACACGCCGCCGGAAGAATGGATGTACGAGGTGGGTATGCCGATAGGCAACCTGACGAGCCAGCTATTTGCGAACATCTACTTAAACGAGCTTGACCAGTATTGCAAGCACAGGCTGAAAATTCATTACTATATCCGCTACATGGACGATGTAATCATCTTGGGGCAGGACAAGGAAACCTTGCACCGCTGGAAAGCGGCGGTGGAAACTTTCTTGCGGGAGGAGCTGGCGCTTGATTTGAACAGCAAGACCAGCATACGCCCGGTGCGCCAAGGGGTTGAATTTGTTGGTGTGCGGATATGGCCCACCCACATGAAGCTGCGGAAAAGCACCGTGCGCCGCATAAAGCGGGAGGTGCGCAAGATCAGTGCTTTGTATGCTGCTGGCGATATGACACGGCAGGACTTTTACCGGCGCATTGCCAGCATTAGGGGGCTGCTAAAGCACACGGAGAGCGCAAGCCTGCGGTGGCGGCTGAACGAGATTTACCGGGCGGAACTGGAAAAGGCAAAACAAAAACAACTGCGAGAGGAGGCACAGCATGAGCCATTTGCAGATCATAGCGGAGCTGGAAACGGTGACGGAAATGCAGGCACGGGTTATCAAGATCATGGCAACCCGGCTTGCAGAGCTGGGTGACACTGTGACCGGGCGTGACGAGATTGCGCAGGCCGACAAGGCATACCGCGACGCCATAGGCGGCGACGAGTGGCCGGACTGGGCAGAACAAGGAGGAGAGGACGATGGAGAACCCTATCACACGGGCGGAGCATGAGGAGTTCCGCCGCCGCTTGGAGGAGGAGAACAAGCGGCAGGACACACGCATTGGCATTTTGGAGGACAGTGTGCGTCAGATCGGCGCGTTGGCAACCAGCGTGGAAAAGCTGGCCGTGAGTATGCAAAGTATGCTGAAAGAGCAGGAAAAGCAGGGCAAACGGCTGGAAGCGTTGGAGGGCCGCGACGGCGAGAAGTGGCGCAAGGTCATGGGCTACATTGCCACGGCGATTGTGGGCATTGTGCTTGGCTACCTGTTTAAGCGGATCGGTATGTGAGGGGGCGCGGGAATGTGAAGAATAGCGTTGAAAGTGTTGAAAACGCCGCAGAGAAAACGGAACGCCGGAACATCAAGGTTATGGACTTGATCTTGGTGATCGTCGGCGTTTCTCTGCTGGTGTTCACCATTGTTATGATTCAACTTTTCAAGGTATACGGCACGGTGCCGGACACCTTGATTACCTGCGTTTTTGCTACCCTTGGCGGCGAGTGCGGCATTATGGGCTGGATTAAGACCACCAAAGACCGCAACCGAGAACGGAAGTGGGAACAGGAGGACAAGCAGGAGGCAAAGGCCGAGGCGGCAGAGGTGCCGCCCGGCGATATGCCCGGCGCATAATGCGTAAACAGAAAACCACGGAGAGCTGCGGGTGCGGCCCTCTCTCTTTTTCGGAGGAAACCGTATGGAACAAAGAAAATTTCTCGCAATGGTGGGGCCGCTGGCACAGGCCGATATGCAGAAAAGCGGAATCCTTGCCAGCCTGACCATTGCGCAGGCAATCTTGGAAAGCGGCTGGGGTGCATCGGAGCTTGCCACCAAGGCCAACGCCCTGTTTGGCATTAAGGCTGACGCGCGGTGGAGCGGGAAAGCGTACAGCAAGGACACCAAGGAGTGTTACGACGGCGCAACCTACACCACCATTACCGCGCTGTTCCGTGCCTATGACAGTTGGGAAGAAAGCGTTGCCGACCATAGCGCGTTTTTGTTGGCGAACAAGCGGTATGCGGCAGTGGTTGGCGAGCGCGACTACAAGGTGGCCTGCAAAGCGATCAAGGCGGCGGGCTATGCCACCGACCCCGGCTACCCGCAAAAGCTGATTGGGTTGATTGAGAAATACGGCTTGACCGTGTACGACGGCAAGGCGGAACAGGAGGACAAAACGAGTATGAATATCAGCATTACCAAGAAAACCAGTACCCACAACACCACGGCGGCAGCAGGCCGCGCAATCCGGTACATCGTTGTGCATTACACCGCCGGTGTGACCTCTAAGCCGGGCAGTGCAGCGGGCACGGCCTCTTACTTTGGCAGCACCTCTAAGCAGGTTTCGGCGGACTTTATCGTGGACGACGGCGGCGCGGTGCAGTACAACGGCGACATTCGCAACCGCTACACTTGGCACTGCGGCGGCGGAAAGTACAATACCAAGGGCGGTGCTTACTACGGCAAGGCCACGAACCGCAACACCATTGGTGTTGAGGTATGCTCTACCAATGACACCGGCAAAATGACTGTTGCCAACGACAGCCATTGGCGCTTTACCGACAAGGTTGTGAGCAATCTTGTGGAACTGGTGAAGTACCTGATGGCGGAATACGGTATTGACGCCGCCCATGTTATCCGCCACTATGATGTGAACGGCAAGCCGTGCCCCGGTATCATCGGCTGGAACGAGGACACCGGCAGCGCCGCCAAGTGGGCCGCGTTCAAAGCCCGCCTTGGTGCAGCTACCCCCGGCGGGCAGACCGGCGGCAGCACGAACACCGGCACCGCCACGGGCAACACTGCGCTGACATACAAGGTGGGCGACATTGTGCAGTTTGCGGGCAGCAAGCACTACGCCAACTCGCAGGCTACCAGCGGCACAACCGTGAAGCCCGGCCAGGCCAAGGTGACGGCAGTTGCCCCGGCGGGCAAGCACCCGTACCACATTGTACACACGGACAGTGCCAGCACCGTGTATGGCTGGGTGGACGCGGCGGCCATTACCGGCAAAGCAAGCGCTACCCCGGCGGCCAAGACATACACCGTGAAAGCGGGCGACAGCCTGTGGCGCATTGCTGCGCAGCAGCTTGGCAATGGTGCCCGCTACAAGGAGATCAAGACCATGAACGGGTTGAAAAATAACACCATCCACGCCGGGCAGGTTTTGAAGCTGCCCAACTGACCGACTATATATAGGAGGAAAAGATCATGAATGAAGTTGTGACCATCGTTGTGAACAATCTGCTGGAAATCGTGTTTGCGGTGCTGGGTGCGTCCTTTACCGCGCTGGTTATCCCGTGGCTGAAAGACACCGGCCTGCCTTGGCTGAAAGAAAAGCGCCTGTACTCCATCGTGAAGAAGTTCGTGGAGGCCGCCGAGAAGCAGGCCGAGGCGGGCACCATTGACAAGGCGACCAAGAAACGCTTTGTCGTGGAGTTGTTGGAGGCAAACGGCATTACTGTTACCCCGGAGATCAACGCCTTTATTGAGGCGGCGGTGAAAGAACTTGATCTTGCCGAGAAAAACGCCATTGGGGAGATCGGGAAAATTTTTTCTGACGCCGAGCAGACCCTGCAGAACTAAATACTAAGATATGGCCCCGACTGCTGTTCGTTTTGAACGGTGGCCGGGGCCTTTTCTGTTATGCGGAGAGGTTGACAAAAGCGCCGCAGACCGCTATTTTTGAATGGTATTGTGTGCTAAAGCTGCACAGAACGGCAGAAGCCGACACTGGCAGCGCAGATATTGGAGAGGAGGAAACACAGTGCGAACCTATAAGCACCTGACCATGACAGACCGCTTGCGCATAGAAAAGTGGCTGAAAATGGGGATGAAGCCGCGAGAGGTGGCGGACAAGCTGCGCGTTCATGTTTCGACTATTTACCGGGAGTTGAAGCGCGGCGCGTATGACAGGTTGGACGGCGGAACATGGGAGGTCAAAACCGCGTACAGCCCGGACATTGCCGAGGAGAAATACCAAGCCCACCTGCGGGAAAAGGGGCCGGACTTGAAAATAGGCAATGACCATGAGTTGGCGAACTATATTGAAACCACGATTTTAGACAAAGATTGTAGCCCGGCGGCGGTGCTGGGGTTTGCCATGATTGAGGGGAAAAAGTTCAAAACCAGTCTGTCGGTGCCGACGATCTACAAGTACATTGCCAAGGGCCTGTTTTTGAACCTGACGCAAGAGGAGCTGCCACGGCACGGAAAGAAGAAACACAAATATAAGAAAGTGAAGAAGAACAAAAGCGCCAGCCGCGCCCCGGCGGGCGAAAGCATTGAACAACGCCCGGAGGAGATCGACGGGCGGGAGGAGTTCGGCCATTGGGAGGGCGACACTGTGTACAGCGGCAAGGGAAAGCGCAAGACCACCCGCGCCCTACTGACCCTGACCGAGCGCAAGACCCGGAAAGAAATCATTATAGCGATACCAAACCGCAAGGCTGAAACGGTGGTCAAGGCGCTGGACGCACTGGAACGGAAACTTGGTGCCCGGCGGTTTAGGGCAATCTTCAAAAGCATTACCTTTGACAACGGCACCGAGTTTGCGGCGGCGGAGGAGCTGGAACGCTCTTGCGTCAACAAGCACCTGCCCCGGACGAAAGTGTATTTCTGCCACCCGTATTCCTCTTGGGAGCGGGGAACCAACGAAAACACCAACGGCATGATTCGGCGGCGGTTCCCCAAGGGCACGAACTTTGCGGCGGTGACGAACGCGCAGATCGCGCAGGCCGAAAACTGGATAAATAATTATCCACGGAAGATATTGGGGTACAAGTCAAGCGAGATCGTATTTAGAGAGTGCCTGCGGGAACTGGGCATTGCGGCATGATGGGTAGATAAAGAGAGCAAAATATAGATAAATCGTTGAAAAGGGCGTGATGTGGTATAGTCGGTGCAATAGAATAGGGGCTATAACAGGCTGCCAACAAAAGAGTGGATGTTGACGGCCTTGTTGTGGTGCGATAAAATGCACAAAAATATAAGCAAAAAGTTGTTGCATTTGACTATTGAATTTTTCTGTGCAGCAAAAACGCAAAATTGGATTTGACAATTCCTGTCAACCTGTGGTTTAATTATCTTTACGCGCCTGAAAAAGCAAAATTCTGCGCGCACAGGGGTACGCAGCAGCGTGATTCCCTGCATCCAAAACGGGAGGGAACTGCCGAATGGCAAAAAAGAAGGAAGAATACGGCAACGAAAGCATCAAGAGCTTAAAAGGTGCAGACCGTGTGCGCAAGCGCCCGGCCGTTATCTTTGGCTCTGACGGTGTGGAAGGCTGTGCCCATTCCATTTTTGAGATCGTATCCAACTCCATCGACGAAGCGCGTGACGGCCACGGCAACAAAATCAACGTTACCCTTTACCCGGATCACTCTGTGGAAGTAGAGGACTTTGGCCGCGGTATCCCAGTCGATTACAATAAAGCTGAAGAACGCTGGAACTGGGATCTTGTGTTCTGCGAACTGTACGCGGGAGGCAAATATGGCGAGGGTAGCGGCAACTATGACTTCTCCCTTGGCCTGAACGGCCTTGGCCTTTGCGCCACCCAGTATTCCAGCGAATGGATGACTGCGGATATTTACCGCGATGGCATGCACTATCACCTGGATTTCAAAAAAGGTGAGAATGTCGGCGGGCTGAAAAAAGAGCCGTTCACCGGCCGCCGCACCGGCTCCGTCATCCGCTGGAAACCGGACACCGATGTGTTTACCGACATCAATGTTCCGGCGGATACCTTCAAGGATATGCTGCGCCGCCAGGCCGTTGTCAATGACGGTGTGACTCTCGTGTTCAACGACCGCACGGGCGAACGTGCCGAAAAAATCGAATATTTCTATGAGCATGGCATTCAGGACTATGCCAATGAGATCGCCGGTGAGGGAACCCTGACCCCGGTGCATTTCTGCTCCGGTTCCGCAATCGGCCGCGACCGTGATGATCAGCCGGAATATCAGGTCAAAATGAACGTGGCCTTCGCCTTCTCCAACACCGTGCAGGCGTTGGAATACTACCACAACTCCAGCTGGCTGGAGCACGGCGGCAGCCCGGACCGCGCTGTCCGCCTGGCCTTTGTCAACCAGATCAACAACTGGTTGAAAAATAAGGGTTTGTACAAGAAAAACGAAAGCTCCATCACCTTCAACGATGTGCAGGACTGCCTGATTCTGGTTTCCTCCAGCTTCTCCACCCGCACCAGCTACGAGAACCAGACCAAAAAGGCCATCACCAACAAGTTTGTGGCCCAGGCCATGACGGAGTTCCTCAAGCACCAGCTGGAAGTCTACTTTGTGGAGCACCCGGACGAAGCCGAAAAAGCCTGCAAGCAGGTGCTAATCAATAAGCAAAGCCGCGAGCACGCCGAAAAAGCGCGTGTGTCCATCAAAAAAACAATGACCCAGCAGATGGACCTGGCCAACCGCGTGCAGAAATTTGTGGACTGCCGCACCAAGGATGCCACCCGCCGCGAACTGTACATCGTGGAGGGCGATTCCGCTATGGGCGCGGTCAAACAGAGCCGCGATTCGGAGTTCCAGGCTATCATGCCCATTCGCGGCAAGATCCTGAACTGCCTGAAGGCCGATTACGCCCGCATTTTCAAGTCTGACATTATCACAGACTTGATCCGCGTGATGGGCTGCGGCGTGGAGCTGGGCGGCAGCCACAATAAGGACCTGGCTACCTTTAATCTGGACAACCTGCGCTTTAACAAGATCGTCATCTGTACCGATGCTGATGTGGACGGTTATCAGATCCGCACCTTGGTGCTGACGATGCTCTACCGCCTGACCCCCACCCTCATCAATCAGGGGTATGTGTATATCGCGGAATCCCCGCT
>OHZC01000139.1_pt1 | contig 33339 bp, 25 predicted proteins | sample 1580361 | NCBI WGS metagenome assembly OHZC01 (sample SAMEA3882532, study PRJEB24775) | human gut metagenome | biome: human-associated habitat; feature: intestine environment; material: feces | place: Netherlands | collected 2009/2010
GTCCAAATGCGGCCCGCGCAGCGTCGAGCCGTTACGCGGTTTGGTAAAACCGCGTAACCCCTAAGGACGCTGGCCCATGCCACCCTCGAGGGTGACGGTCTCACCGTTCATGTACTTAAAGTCGGGACCGCAGAGCTGAACGACAACGCGGCCGATTTCCTTCTCGACGTCGCCGTAGTGACCCGCCGGCGGCATGTGGACGTTGGCCTTGAACGCCTCGGGATAGGCATCTTGGAAGTTCTCGAGCGCAGCGGTCCAAGCAAGCGGGCAAACGATATTGACGTTGATGCCGTCCTTGCCCCACTCGTTGGCGGCAACGCGGGTCAGGCCGCGGATGCCCTCCTTGGCGGCAGCATAGCTGCACTGGCCATAGTTGCCAAACAGGCCGGCGCCCGAGGCAAAGTTGACCACGGAGCCCTTGGTCTCCTTCAGGTGCGGATAGGCCTTCTGCATGTACAGATAGGTAGCATACAGACCGGAGTAAATGGCCAGGTTAAACTGGTCCATGGTGTGATCGGCGATGGTCACGCCCGAGGCGCTGGCCTGAGCATTGTTGACGACGGCGTCGATGCGGCCGAACTCCTCAATGGCCTTGTCGATGACGTTCTGGACGACGGCCTCGTTGTCCTGACCAGCCGAGACATCGGCCTGAACAGGCAGAACCTTGACGCCGTACTCGGCCTCGAGGGATTCCTTGGCAGCCTCGAGCTTGGCGACGTTGCGGCCGGTGATGACGAGGTTCGCGCCCTCCTTGGCAAATGCGATATCGATGCCGTAGCCGATGGAACCAGCGGAGCCGTCCTTAAGCGTGGCCTTGCCGCCGCCGGTGACGATCACGGTCTTACCAGTGAAAAGTCCCATACAAAGTCCTTTCAAATCGCGACGGGCACGCCCGCCGACTGCGCGTATCCAACTTCACGCGCCAAAAGCTGAGATGCAACTTTAGCGTGTTCAAGCGAAAATAAAAGACCGCGGTAGGCGAACGGCACCACGTCGTTCGGCGAAGGGATTGTCAAGTACAAACTGGATAAAACGGCCGAGTTATTGTTATCAAATCGAGCCATCGAACACGTTTTGAAACTTTGCTGCGGCGCGCGGGATGTCGGCGCGAGACTTTATCATAGGGTGACAAACAACGATGAGGAGCACATGCCTATGACAGACGAGCTGGACCCCCAGACTCAACAGCATATTGATGATTCCGCAGACGTCATCGCAGATACTGACGTTGTAACCTGCGATGGTATCGACATCGACGACCCCATCTTGGACGAAAGCACTACGGCGGAAACCCCTGCCGCAGAAAACGCCGATGAGCAAAACGACGATGCGCCCGCTCAGGACGACGCCCCTGTACAGGACGACGTCCCGCAAGCAGCGGGCCCCATCGAGGTCTCTTCGGAAGAAGAGCTCGATGCCGTCATGGACTCCATGATGGATGCTGTCAAAGCGATGAAAGACGCCGTGGCCGATGCCGATATTGATGCCGAAGAAGAGGAGGCCGCCGAGGCGGCCTCGACCTTTGTGCCCGGCGAGACTCCGGTTGCCGACCAAGGCAGTACCATGCCCTCGTTTCTGCAGCTCGAACATCCCACGATTGGCGCCGATGCGGTCGATCCGCACGCAGCAGGCTTTTCTGTGATCGAGGGCGGTACCGGCAATATCGCCGTGCCGCAGGCTGCCGATGCGGACGCTGCCGGCACCGCTCGCCCGACCGTCCCCCACTCCCCCGCCGCGAGTCGCGATCTGGGGACCGCTGTCTCGAACACCGCGAACGCCGTGGGCACCTTTATCGCCCAGGGCGCCTCGGCCATGCGCGAGATGAACGCCGCGAAAAAGGCACTTGCCGATGCCCGCACCCATCTGACCGAACTTGAGCAGCGCATTGCCGATCAGGCCGAGGAACTCGAGACGCGCCAGGATATCGGAGGCCGCTACGACCAGATCGTCGCCGACCAGCGTCAGGCGATCGCCACAGCGCAAAAGACCGCTGCGGCAGCCGAGATTGACCGTGATGCCCACGCCGCCAAAGCGACAGAGCTCAAGGGTCAGTTCGAACAAATGAAGACAGAGGATGACGCGACTGAGCTCTGCCTGAAGGCTGCGCTCGATGCCGTGGAGGCCCGCGAGGCGAGCTCTCGCGATACCGGCAACCGCCTCGTTCGACGTCTTGAGGATTCCAAGCGTATCCGCGACAAGGTGAAGGCCGAGCGAGACGCCGGCATTGCGGCCGCACAACAAACCGTCGACGCCACGCGCGCCCAGCTCGAGACGCTGCGTCATGAGTATGCCGAACTGCAACGCAATCCCTCGGCAAATCCCGCCAACTATACGGTGCGCACCAGCGAGCTCTCGATGCAGATCTCCGACACGGCAGATGCCCTGCGTAAAGCCGAAGAAGATGTCCCGCGCATCACCGCCGACCTTGAGCACTCGCTTGCCGCAGCCGAGCAGGCCGTCGAGCAGGCGCAAGCCCCCATCGCCGACGCCAAGCGAGCCCATCAGGCCGTGACGGCAGAGGCCGATGCCGCGCGCGACGAGCTGCAGACCGCAAAAACCGCCGCTGCAACGCGCCAGCGCGAACTGCGCGAGAAGATCGCCGCCGAGGACAAGGCACGCCGCGACCAAGAGCAGAGCATAGCCAACGCCCAAGCAGATGCCGCGCATGCGCAGTCGATTATCGAACAGGCGACCGAGGTGCACGACCACCCAGAGATCACCGAGTCGCTTGCAGGATCCTTGGCCCGAGACAAAGCCGAACACGCCGAGACCGAGCGAGAAGTCGCCCAGCTCGAGGCCACCGAGGACGCGGTGCGCGAGCGTACCCGCGACTCACGCATCAAATTCACCGGCGCCATCGTCTGCATCGTCGCCGCAATCCTGGTGATCATCCTAGTCTGGCTGTTCGCAAGCAAGTAAACCGGCTGCCAAAAAAACGCTCAACGCAGTTGCGGTGAGATAGTTCTTGAATTGGCCTTTTTTGAGGCTAAACAGGAACTATCTCACCGCAACTTATTTAGATCGACGCAAGGCAACCTATCCCTCTTGCACCGATCTCTTGACATAAGGACTGTCCCCAGGTGCCGACACAAAAGGAACGTCCCCAAGTGCCAAGTGCCGTAAGAGTGTCCCCCTTGACTAGTCATTTAAGAACGTCCCCAATGACTACCCAATGACTACAGCGACAACCACGGCAACGCCGATGTTTTAGCAACGACAGCGAGCGGGTCGCATTTGAGGCAAGGTGACGTGAAACGAAAGGGCGCTGACCTTCTGGTCGCGCCCTTGAAGTTGAACGTCAGATTGTCCAAATGCGGCCCGCGCAGCGTCGAGTAGTTACGCGGTTCGTAGAACCGCGTAACTAACAAATGAGCATCGCGTCGCCAAAGCTGAAGAAGCGGTAGCGCTCCTCGATGGCAGCGGCGTAGGCATCCATGATCTGGTCGCGGGTGGCAAGCGCGCTTACGAGCATCATGAGCGTGGAGCGCGGCACGTGGAAGTTCGTGATCAGCGCGTCGACCACGTGATAGGTCGAGCCGGGCATGAGGTAGAGCTGCGTCGTGGCGTTCTCGCGTACCACGATGTCGCCACGGCCGAGCGTATCAGCCCCGTCCTCGCGGCCCTCAAAATAGCGCGCCGTCACGGCTGGATCGGACACCGACGCCTCCGCGTCAAACGCGCTTTCGAGCGAGCGCACCGCGGTGGTGCCGACGGCGATCACGCGATGTCCCTCGGCCTTGGCCTTGTGCACGGCGTCGACCACCTCCTGCGATACGTGGTAGCGCTCGGTGTGCATGACGTGCTGCGTGGGGTCGTCCTCCTCCACCAAGCGGAAGGTATCGATGCCCACCTCGAGCTCGACGGCGGCAAACTTGGCACCCTTGGCCTCGATAGCGGCCATGAGCTCAGGAGTAAAATGCAGGCCCGCCGTGGGAGCGGCAGCCGAGTGCTCCTCCTTCATGGCGTAGACGGTCTGGTACTTCTCGGGATCGCCCTCGTAATCGGTAATGTAGGGCGGCAGCGGCACGTGACCGGCAGCATGAATGGCCTCGTCGAGCGTGCGCGGATCGCCGGCGGCGTTGCAACCGGCCGGCTCAAAACGCACCAGTCGGCCGCCGCGGCTATCGGTGACAAAGTCGACGACCTCGGCCGTCAGCACCACGGGAGCCCCCTCGGGCGCATGGGCGCCACCGGCGCGATACTCAATTTGGGCACCGGGCTTCAGACGCTTGCCCGGCTTGACCAGGCACTCCCAAACGTGACCCAGCGGGTCAACATCCTCGCGGCGCTTGAGCAGCAGCGTCTCGACCACGCCGCCCGAGCCCGTCTTGCGACCGATCAAACGGGCCGGCATCACGCGCGTCTGGTTGATGACGAGCACGTCGCCCGGCTCGATATAGTCGATGATGTCGCGGAAGATACGGTGCTCAACGGTACCGCCGTGCTCCAGCGGCGTTCCCGCCTGGGAGCCCTTGCGATCCACCACCAGCAGGCGGCAGGAGTCGCGCGGCTCGGCAGGAGCCTGGGCGATGAGCTCTTCGGGCAGGTTATAGTCAAAATCATCGGTACGCATAGACACGTCGGATACTCCTTATATAGTTAAAGTCCGCTCTACATCCTAGCAGGCTGCCAGCCCAAAAGAACTACTTTTTGGACGCTTTGCGCTCGTCGCGGATGCGGGCGCGGTCCATGGCCGCCTCGACAGCCGAGAAGCGGCAGCCACAGTAGTTCTGCCGATACATGCCCAGTTCGCGCGAACGACGCGTGGCCTCGGGGTAATACGGGCGAAAATCGCGAATCACCGGAGTGAGACCGCGGGCAGCAGCCAGACGCTCCAACACATCATTGCAGGTTTCGAACAACTGGTACGGCGAGACGGCGAGCGTCGTGCCCACAAACTCAAACCCGCGCTCCTGGGCCACACGGCACGCCTCGGCCAGACGCAGGGCATAGCATGCGCGACAGCGACGGGCTCGATCGGCGCCCAGCGGGGCCACGCCGGCCTCCCAGCGCCCCCGGTCCTCCCCCGCCTCGATAAGATCGATGTCGCCATCGGCACACCACCGGCGCAGCTCGTCCAAACGCCGCTGCCATTCATCGTGCGGCTGAATATTGGGGTTTGTCCAGCAGATTGTGGGCTCAAACCCTTCCTCGCGCAGCAGGCGGACCGGCTCAAGAGAGCACGGCGCACAGCACGCATGCAGCAACAACGGCTTCATCGACATCTCCTCACCCGAAAAAGCGCACGCCAATGGACGTATCCTCGCAGGCGACAATGCGGCGGTCGCGCAAAATGGTCCGCACGTAATACCAGTCGCCCACACAGCCCGACAAATGCAAGCCGGCCGCCAGGTAGCACAGCAGCGGATAGCCCGAAAACGCAAACCCCAGGGCAAGCGCCGCCGTCACAACAACCGTCGGCGCCAGGCAAACCGCCATGTACCGCCGGCGCGAATACACAACGCCCTCGGCGCAGGCATAGATCATCGCCGTCTCGCGATTCGCCCCAAAGGTCACCTTCGCGCCCGCAGGCGCCAGCAGCTTAAAAAACACACCGTGCACCAGCTCGTGCACGGCGAACGACGCCATTGAGATCGCAGCCAAGCCGACTATCCAGCCCACGACAGCCATCCAGCCGCCCGCGTCAGCCGCATCCAAGTCTGCAGGCCCACCCAGCAACATAAACACCGGCACCAAGCACACGGCAAATGCGCCGAGCACGGTCATCCCCCACACAAAGCAGGCGTGCAGAAAATCCTCGTCTTCAAACGCATGTATGTTGGAAATCTCATTCATAGCATCTTAGGATAGCGCCCCTGCCACGTACCCGTCCGCATGTGCGATAATGTCGAACGATATGCACGAATTGACCACCGCGCCGCCGAGCCCCACGCCCGGCTGCGCTCTCACCATATGCGAAGGAGTCCCATGGCATCCAAATACTCCATGAACGACCGTCCCAGCTGGCCTCGCCGCGCCATCGTTACCGCCGGCGAGCCCTACGGCAACAAGGGCCTTCACTTTGGCCACGTTGGCGGCGTCTTTGTCCCTGCCGACTTCTTCGCCCGCTTCCTGCGCGACCGTCTGGGCCGCGAGAACGTCATCTTCACCTCGGGCACCGACTGCTACGGCTCGCCCATCATGGAGAGCTACCGCAAGCTCAAGGAGAACGAAGGCTACGATAAGTCCATCGGCGAGTATGTCGAGTCCAATCACTCCCGCCAGGCCGCGACCCTCAACAACTACAACATCAGCTGCGATATCTACGGCGGCTCGGGCCTTGAGCCGGCTGCGCAGATTCACAACGTGGTGACCGCCGAGATTATCAAGCGCCTGCACGAGCAGGGCACCATCTCCAAGCGCTCCACGCTGCAGTTCTACGATGCCAAGGCCGGCACGTTCCTCAACGGCCGTCAGGTAATCGGCCGCTGCCCCATCCAGGGCTGCAAGTCCGAGAAGGCCTATGCCGACGAGTGCGACCTGGGCCACCAGTTTGAGCCCGAGGAGCTCATCGCGCCCAAGAGCCAGCTCACCGGCGAGGTGCCCGAGCTGCGCCCGGTCGACAACCTCTACTTTGACCTGCCGGCCTACCTCGACTTTATGAAGACCTATACCGCCAAGCTAGCCCAGAACCCGCAGGTTCGCTCCGTGGTCTCCAAGACCATGGAGGAGTGGCTGCTGCCGGCTCAGCTCTATATCCAGAACAAGTTCCGCGAGGCCTTCGATGCCGTCGAGGATCAGCTTCCCGAGCACACCGTGCTGGAGCCCGAGGGCAACAAGAGCAGCTTTACCGTCACCTTCCCCAGCTGGAAGGAGCGCGACGACGCCCACGCGGTGCTCGCCAACGGCGGCGTGCGCTTCCGCAGCGGCAAGGCGCTCGTGCCCTTCCGCATCACCGGTAACATCGACTGGGGCGTTCCGGTGCCCCAGGTCGACGGCGTCTCCGACGTCACCTGCTGGTGCTGGCCCGAGAGTCTGTGGGCGCCCATCAGCTATACGCGTACCGTGCTCGCGCGCGATGCCAAGGCCGCCGGCGTGACCGAGGGCGTCGCCGCCCAGGATGCCGCCCTCATGGGCGAGCCCGCTGCCGACTCCACGCAAGTGCCCGCGCCCACCTACCAGCACAGCTCGCTCGACTGGCGCGACTGGTGGTGCTCTGACGACGCTCAGATTTACCAGTTTATCGGTCAGGACAACATCTACTTCTACTGCATCGCGCAGACCGCCATGTGGGAGGCCCTGGGCTGGAACCTCACGCAGAGCACCGTCAGCGCCTGCTACCACCTGCTCTACATGGGCAAAAAGGCCAGCTCGTCCTCGCAGACGCCTCCCCCGCCGGCAGACGACCTGCTCAACCACTACACCTGCGAGCAGATGCGCGCGCATTGGCTGTCGCTCGGCCTGTCCGAGAAGCCGGTGAGCTTTAGCCCCAAGGCATACGACACGCGTGTGACCGGCAAGGACAAGGACGGCAACGAGGTGCGCGCCTGCGACGACAAGCGCGTTATCGACCCGGCCCTTAAGGAGAGCGCGCTGCTGACCGGCGTGTTCAACCGCCTGGCCCGCAGCTGCTTCTACGGCGTCGCCGTCAAGGAGGGCGACGAGAGCCCCTACCGCAACGGCTGCATCCCCGCCGGTGCCGCTTCTGACACCGTGGTCGAAGCCGCCCAGCAGGCAGCCCTCGCCTTTGAGCAGGCCATGTACAAGTTCGAGACGCACCGAGCGCTCGCTGTGTGCGACGACTACCTGCGCGCCGCCAACAAGCGCTGGAGCGATGCCTCCAAGGCCGCCAACAAGCTCGAGGGCGAGCCGGCCAACGCCGCCATGACGCAGGCCCTCGTCGACGCCTTTACCGAGCTGCGCGTGGCGACCGTCCTGATGCACGGTATTGTGCCGGCCGGCTGCGAGCTCATCTGCGAGTACTTCGACGTCGATCCGGTCGCCTTCTTTAGCTGGAATAACATCTTTGCCTCCACGGATGAGTTTGTGGAGAGCCAGGGCGAGAAGCCCGGTGAGCACCGCGTGAAGCCGCTGCCCCCGCGCTTCGACTTCTTCAGCAAGCACGAGAGCCAGTACTAAAACAACACTCGACATGTAATGGAATGGGAAGGAAAGACGGATGTCCAAGCCGCGTCGTCGTAAGCAGAAAAAGCAGGTTAAGCCCGAGCTCAAGCTTAGGCAGTTTGCCGCCACCGAGCTTTCCGACCAGCTTGCCGCCCTTCCCTGCGCCGCCGACCTGCCGCGCTTTATGGTCGACACGGTCGCCGGCGCCTATGCCCCCACCGATGCCGAGCTCATGATCGAGGGCTTTGGCGCCGCGGCCACACGCCCGGTCACGCTGCGCGCCAACACGCTCAAGGCGACCGCCGAGGACATCGCTGCGGCGCTCGATGCCGCCTGCATCGCCCACCAAACCGTTACCTGGTATCCGGACGCCTTTATCCTGCCCGAGGCCCAGGTTTCAGATCTGTGGGATCTCGACATCTACCGCGACGGCAAAATCTACCTGCAGAGCCTGTCATCCATGATGCCGCCGTTGGTCCTGGGCGCCCAGGCAGGCGAGGACATCCTGGACATGTGCGCAGCCCCTGGCGGCAAGACGACGCAGATCGCCGCCCTCACGCAGGGACAGGCACACCTCACCGCCTGTGAGATGAGCATTCCCCGCGCCGAAAAGCTCGAGTCGAACCTCCATCGCCAGGGTGCCAAAAACGTGCCCGTCATGCGCATCGACGCACGCGAGCTCGACGAGTTCTTCCGCTTTGACCGCATCCTGCTCGACGCTCCCTGCACCGGCACGGGCACCGTCATCAGTGGCAACGAGAAAAGCCTGCGCGGCCTCACCGAGCAGTTGCTGAGCAAGTGCGCCCGCTCGCAGCGAGCACTTCTGGACCGCGCCATGGGGGCCCTCAAACCGGGCGGCACGCTCGTCTATTCGACTTGTTCGATCTTGCCGCAGGAAAACGAGGACGCCCTGCAAGAGGCCCTCGACAAGCATATGGACTGCGAGCTCATCCCCCTCGACGGCACGCCAAGCGAAAGTGAAGCACGACGCACCCAGGAAGCTGGTGAGGAGCCGCGCATCGAGTCCAACGCTCTGACCGAGGCCATTGCCGCGGGTCAGGTATCGGCCATCGCCAACGGCCTGCCCGGCACGCTCACCATTCCGCCTAGCCGCGACTTTGAGGGCTTCTACATTGCCCTGATTCGAAAACGCAGCTAGCGCACGGATCCAAAACTCAACAAGCTATCTCTGTGCGCGTTTGCCCTGCTGGTCGCGATGCTGTTTAAGCATCGCGCGCTCCTTGCGTTCGGCCCTTTTGCCCTTAATGGCCGTGACCACAAAGTAGATGACCGCGGCGGCAACGATTGCGGCCACACACAGGCCAATCGAGCCAAACATTGCTGTCAATTCCATACCGCGTCACCTCTCTTTTAAACGGGACTTTCAAGATAGCACCTCGATACCCGCCACCACAGCTCCTTCACGTTCGCCGGCCCTTCGGTCTAACGGATGGCGCGGCGGGGAAAAATCAACTCGTCAAACGATTTAGCATTCGCAATTCCGGCTGCATCGCGCCGGCCGTCATCACATAGAATCGAGCCTCCATGGATACCCTCAACGATCTAAATGAGCGCGTCGACGCCTTCGTCGGCACCAGCTCCTTCGACACGCCTGCCGCGGCAAACGACCAAGCTCCCATCGATGTGCCCGCCGAGGTTCACGAGGACATCGTCGCCTCGGTCGATTTCTCCGAGGTCGAGCTCGCAGACGAGTTCACCGAGCCCCAGGTAGCCGTGACCCCCAACGGACTGCTCCCCATGGAGCCGCTGCCCATCGACGGGCGTTTGCGCAAGGCGGCCCTTCGCATGCCCGACGAGATCGAGGAGGCCAGCGGCTTTACGCTCTTCGGCCGACGCATCAAGTCGCTCATTTACACCACCGACGTCGCGGTTATCCGCAACTCCAACGCCGATGCCGTCTTTGCGGTCTACCCTTTCACGCCGCAGCCCGCCATTACGCAAGCGCTGCTGACCGTCGCCGAGTGCCCGGTCTTTGTAGGCGTGGGCGGCGGAACTACGACCGGTAAGCGCTCCGTGCAGATGGCAGCCGTCTCCGAGATGCAGGGCGCGGCGGGCTGCGTGGTCAACTCCCCCGCTACTGCCGAGATGGTCGAGCACATCACCAACATCGCCGACATCCCCGTCATCGCCACGGTCGTTCGCTGCGACGACGATGCCCACGCCAAGGTGCGCGCCGGCGCCAAGATTCTCAACATCGCCGCCGGCAAGAACACGCCCCAGGTCCTACGCGAGCTGCGCGAGCACTATCCCAACCTGCCGCTTATCGCGCCGGGCGGCAAGACGCCCGAGAGCATCCGTGAGACCATCGCCGCCGGCGCCAACGCCATCATCTGGACGCCGCCTTCGGCCCAGCAGCTACAGACCGACATGATGCAGCGTTATCGCAAGATGAAGGAAGACGCCACACCTGTCATCTCGCGCGACGATGTGCCCATTATCGACCAGGTCGCCGCCGCCGAGGTCAGCCAGGTCGAGAACATGAATCCCGACGTGCCGATTCCCGACGAAGTCATCGAGCGCGTCGCTTCGATCCACGAGCGCGTCGAGGAGCGTCGCGCCAATCGCGGCCTCAAGCCGTCACTGCACGGCTTCTTCTTCCGCGGAAAGAAACGCTAGCCGCAACAGCAAGGCCCGCCCCACAAACGTGAGGCGGGCCGTTTTCGTTTGAGCAATCATGCAGCGACGTGATGGGGCAAATTAATCCACGCGCTTGTCGCCCATAAAGAAGAGCGCCACCGTACCAGGTCCGGTATGCGAGCCAATCAGAGTACCGATGTCATTGATCTCAATCTTGCCTTTAAGCTGCGGAACCTGTTCCTCAATCAGCGCCGCGACCGCCTCAGCATCCTCGCGGCACGCCGACTGCGACATGATGCACTTACCCGAATAATCTGCACCGTCCTGTACGTGTGCCATCATGGTCTTAGCCATCTCGGAAATCGCGCGCTTCTTAGTGCGAATCTTCTCACGTGGCGACAGCTTACCTTCGCAATCGACCGTCATAAGCGGGCAAATCTTAAGCGCCGTGCCGATGATCGCGCTCGCGGCCGAAATGCGACCGCCGCGCAGGTAGCTCGACAGATCGGTCGAGAAGAACCAGTGGTGCAGGTTGAGCTTGTGCTCCTCGATCCAGGCAGCCGTCTCGTCGAGTGAAGCCCCGCTATCGCGCACATCGGCGGCATATTCCAACAACAGGCCAAAGCCCGAAGACGCCGCCAGCGAATCGATGACGCGCACCTTGCCGCCCTCGGGATAGCGATCCGCAAGCATCTGCGCCGCGACGCAGGCCGATCCATACGTGCCCGAAATACCCGACGACAACGTCAGGTGCAGCACGTCTTTACCCTCGGCAACAAACGGCTCCCAAAACTCCTCGTACTCACCCACGCTCACCTGAGACGTCTTGGGCATGGCGCCCGCGGCAATCTGGGCAAAAAACTCGTCCGGCGTAATCGACTGATACAGATCGTCCGTATAGACAACATCGTCGATCTCGTAATGAAAACACACGACAGGGATATTGCGCGACGCAAAGAACTCACGGGTTCGATCGGCGGCGGATTCACAGGTCAGGACAAAATCACTCATATGAGGCTCCTTACTCATTGCTGCGCAAATTATCGCACAGTGAGCCTACATGCGGTACATATGTCCACTATTTACCAAATCGAACCAAAAATAGTGAACATCTTTACCACCATCGTCTCCACCGGCCCCACGCATAAATATCTGAGAAAACACCCTCTGTCGTCTCCACCCAACCGCCATATCTACCTCAACTAAATCGATTTACCAAACCGTTCAGCCGACAATTCAGCCGCTGGCGCAAAATCGAAACAAAAGCGGCGCATACTGATAAACGTTTGACGCTGTTTATCAGTTTTACCAGCCCCATCGGAAGGTGTTTCATGGTCGCATTCGATCGCAATCCGCAAGACTTTAAGTATCTGCGCCTGCTGTCGAGACAGTTCCCCACCGAACAATCCGCATTTACCGAGATCATCAATCTCTCGGCCATCCTCAACCTACCCAAGGGCACCGAGCATTTTATGAGCGACGTGCATGGTGAGTACGAAGCCTTTATGCACATCCTCAACAACTGCTCGGGCGTCGTGCGCGAGCATGTCGACGAGATTTTTGGCGACACGCTCTCCTTTGACGAAAAGGGCGAGCTGTGCACGCTCATCTACTACCCGCGCGAGAAAATCGAGCTGGTCCGCAGCCAGCGCGAGGACTCGCCAACCTGGTACAAGACGATGCTTGACCAGCTCATCATGGTCGCTCGCTCGCTTTCAAGCCGCTACACGCGCTCCAAGGTGCGTAAGGCCATCCCGCGCGACTACGCCTACATCATCGACGAGTTGTTGCACACGCACCCGGACGAGAACAACTATCGCGTGCGCTATCACGAGCGCATCGTGGAGTCCATCCTGGAGACCGCCAGCGCCGACGACTTTATCGAGTCGCTCGCCTCGCTCATCAAGCGCCTGGCCGTCGACCACCTGCACCTGGTGGGCGACATCTTCGACCGCGGCGGCGGCGCGGCCAAGATTATGGACCGTCTGCTCACCTACCATTCACTCGACATCCAGTGGGGCAACCACGACCTGCTGTGGATGGGCGCTGCGGCCGGTGAGCCCGCCTGCATCGCCACGGTGTTGCGCAACAACCTACGCTACGACAACTACGAGATCCTGGAGAACGACTACGGCATCTCGCTGCGTGAGCTTGTCGCCTTTGCCGATGCCACCTACACCGCCGGTGAGTCCATCACCCCGCTGATCAAGGCCATCAACGTGCTGCTCTTTAAGCTCGAGGGCCAGATTATCCAGCGCCACCCCGAGTTCGATATGACCGACCGCCTGTTACTCGACAAGATCGACCACGACACCGGCACGGTCACGCTCGCCGACGACAGCGTGTGGCCGCTCACGACCAACGACTTCCCCACCGTCGACCCGGCGGACCCCTACACGCTCACGTCTCAGGAGCAGCACATCATCGACAAGCTCGTGTCCGAGTTTGTCACCGCCGATCACCTGCATCGCCATATCGATTTCCTCTACACCCACGGCTCGATGTACAAGGTCGCCAACGGCAACCTGCTCTTCCACGGCTGCGTTCCGCTCAACGAAGACGGCACCTTTAGCAGCATGAACTGCCTGGGCACCTGGCACGCTGGCCGCGATTATCTCGATTTTTGCGACCACATCGCCCGCCGCGCGTGGCGCGTGGGCGACCGCGATGCCCTCGACTGGATGTGGTACCTGTGGATTGGCTTCAATTCACCCGCCAGCGGACGCCTGGTGCGTACCTTTGAGCGCGCCTATATCGCCGATAAGAGCACCTGGGTCGAGCCGATGGACCCGTACTTTACGCTTACCAAGTCGCCCTCGGTCTGCGATGATATCATGCGCGAGTTTGGCGTCGCGCCCATGGCATGCTCGCCGACCGGCCACATCATCAACGGCCACACGCCCGTTAAAACCACCAAGGGCGAGCAGCCCATCCGCGCCGAGGGCAAGCTGCTGGTCATCGATGGCGGCTTCTGCCGCGCTTACCATCCCAAGACGGGCATCGCCGGCTATACGCTCATCTCGAGCTCGCGCGGCTGCCGCCTCAAGTCGCACCGGGCCTTTACGACGGTTGCCGAGGCACTCACGCGCAACGTGGACATCGAAAGCGAGACCAACCGTTTTGACCAAGCGGACCGTCGCCGCATGGTGAGCGACACCGATACTGGCGCCAAGATCCGCAGCCAAATCCAAGACCTGCGTCAGCTGCTCGATGCATATAGAAACGGTGCTATCGAGGAGCGCGCCTAGCACCACCCGCGGGGATTGGCTAAACTTGCTGAGTTTGTCATCCCCGCGGCGCTTCGGCGCCAGCTTAAGGCAGGTACCATGCAAAAGCTCCTTGCGCAGATCATGAAATTTGGCGTCGTCGGTGTCATTGCCACGGTTATCGACTTTGGCATTATGAATCTGCTCCACTACGGTCTGGGCCTCAACATCCTAATCGCCAACACCAGCGGCTTTATCATCTCACTCATCTTTAACTACCTCGCAAGCATGAAGTACGTGTTTGCGCACAAGGAAGGCATGAGCCGCCGCCGCGAGTTCATCATCTTTGTCGTGCTGTCCGTGATCGGTTTGGTGCTCAACGACGGCATCGTGCTGGCGCTCAACGCCGGCCTGGGACTCGAGGCCAATATCGCCAAGATCTGCGCCACCGCGCTTGTCATGGTCTACAACTTTGTGACCCGAAAAATCTTCCTGGAGGGCGACGAGACAAAATAGCTCGAAACCCCTGCAGCATTACGGCGCCCACGGACGACGCGCACTCAGCGCAGTATCGTCCGTGGGTGTCGCTCGTTTACGGGCAAATTTTCAACGTTTGCGGATTAGCTCTTGAAAATTTGGCGAGTTCATATAGTTCTTGGCAAAGACCTTACGTTTCCCTTGTAAAAGCTCTAAAGTATCCTCTGCTCGATTCATCAACGCATTGGATGTGATTACGTGCGCAAGGCGCTGGCACAACCTCATACCAAGCAGTTCCTCAAGTTTGCTGTCGTGGGTCTTATCTCCTTTGGCATCGACTGGGGCATGCTCATTGCGCTCGTCGAGCTGTTCCACCTCGACTTTTTGATGAGCACCACGGTTTCGTTTATCACGTCCGTCGTGGTCAACTACTGGCTCAGCATGAAGTACGTGTTCGACCACCGCAAAGGCATGAGCCGCAAGCGCGAGTTCACGATCTTCACCATCCTGTCGGTGATCGGCCTGGGCCTCAACGACCTGTACATGTTTGTGGGCGTCACGTTTTTGAGCATCGGCTACCAGGCCATGAAGGCCATCGCCACGTTCCTCGTCACCTGGTACAACTACTTCAGCCGCCGCTTCTTCCTCGAGGGCGCACGGTCGTAGTCGATTCACTATTTGCTTGAATGTATAACCGGTTGGAATTCCCGTTCCAACCGGTTTTTTGTTTGCCGAGAGACCCGGCGATCCAGTCCCATTCGCATGAAAAACGGGCGGCTCGGATGTTGGTCCGAACCGCCCGTCTGGCGCGCTATGTCGAGGCCTCTAGCCTGTAACGTAATACCAGACTACGTTGTCGCCGTTTGAGAGAACGTAGTTACTACAGGCCGTCATGGGCGTTGTGCCGTTGACGGAGTACATCCACCCGCTCGTGCCGCCGTACTGTTTCTCGGCCAAACCACCAATCGCGGAAACATACGTGCCGTACGACGAGCCGTGTGCGTTGACAGAAAGGCCCAGCGCGCACAGGGCATCGTAAACGGTAGCGCCTTCGTTAAAGGTAAAGGTGCCACCAGAGGACACAGGATTGCCCACAGCACTCGATGTGACCGAAACCGTCACCGTTACGTAGTTGGACTCCTGCGAGCCGCCCTGACCGCCCGAGGAAGCGCTTCCGCCATTAGAGGATGAGGCTCCATCAGACGACTGACCGCCGCCCGAAGAAGCACCGCCAGACACATTGGAAGTATCACCGGCTCCCGTATTTTGGGCAGCGGATTTATCGCCAGACTTCTTGCCGCCCCGGTCCTCGGACTTCTTGCTATCCGAGTTTTTGTCCGATTCCTCGTTTGAAGACTCGGAATCGTCCTTGGCGTCGTTCGAACCCTTGGGCTCGTCTTTTGCATCATTCGAAGATTTGGAATCCTTGGAACTGGCCTCGCCCGAAGCGGCAGACGAGCCAGACCCCTTGGTGTCCTTGGCGACGACGCTCTCCCCCGTCACGGTCTGAACGATCCAGTCAATGGACCAGGCGCCGCTCTCGGAAGGATGGACGAAGCCCAGCGAGACGACGATCAGAATGGTGCACGCGGCAGTCAGAACGCCAAGGAGCGCCTTGTGACGAGAGGCGGACGCCGCCGAAGCGGCGCCCTGTTGCTTTGCATCGTCGAACTGAATGAACGAGGAATCTGGTTGCTTGGGGTCAGCGTCCTTGGATTTATTGGACACAACCCTCACCTACCGACGTTTGGTGAACACGAACACGCCGACGATGGCGAGACCGATGACGCCGGCGGCAACGCCGACGATGGCGAGCGGATTGGTGCCAGTCTCCTGCTCGGAAGCACTAGAGGACTTCTTAGCAGTGGTCGTGGAAGCAGCGGCCGTATCGGACTTGGAATCGGACTTCTTGTCGGACTTGCTGTCCTTCTTGTCAGACTTCTTGTCAGACTTCTTGTCGGACTTCTTGTCGGACTTCTTGTCGGACTTGTTGTCCTTGGTCTCGGTCTTGGTCGACACCGTCGTCTTGGTCACCGGCTTCTGACCCGGGGCGATAGCGCCGCCCTTCGAGCCGGAGCCAGAACCCGCGCCAGCGCCAGTGCCGGAACCAGTACCGGTACCAGAAACGCCGCCGCCATTCGAACCAGCGCCGCCATTACCGCCAGGGTTAACGGCATTCTTGGTCCACTTGGCATACATCGTCAGATCGGCCGTCACCGGCGTGCTAAAGTCATACGCCTGCGTGCAAGCCTCATCGGTATACCAACCGCCGAAAGTGTAGCCATCGCGCGTCGGATCGGCCGGCTTGACCAGCTTGCCATCGGCCGTAGCAACAAACTTAGTGTCGCAAGCAGACCCGCCGTTGGAATTAAAGGCAACCGTCCAAGACTCAACGGCCCCAAGCTTGAACAGCGTGCCCGAGTCATTGATGTAGTACAGGTTGCCAGATGCATCGGCAATGACCGGAGAGTCACAGTACTGGTAATGGCCAGCCGCATCATAAATCTGCGTCGCCTCTGCATCGCCGAGCGTATAGCGATACACGCCACCACCAGCAGAGTAGTTGACGTAATCCTTGCTATCCGCGCTGTTAACGGTGAAGTACACATAGGTCTTGCCGCCCTGAACACTCACCAGCGGAGTAGCAGCAATACCGTTGAGGCCAGCCGGCAGCGCCTTGCCGTCCGCAGCAGCGACCATCGTGGTCTTACCCGTCTTCAGGTTATAGAGAACCAGAGCAGAGCCAGTAGCCGTCTGTCCGCCGACAATCAGATTGTCACCAGACACCGCAGGGGCGCTCAGATTATTCGTAAGGCCCAGATCAACCGTCTTCTGTTCACTCAGCACGCCCTTCGCCGAAAGCGAAATCACATGGAGCTTTCCGTCGTGCGTCATCTGATAGAAGGTCGAACCATTGGACGGATCGGCAATGCAATCGGCATTTGCGACAGCGCCGAGCTTCATGGTCGAAACGACATCGCCCGTCGTCTTATCAATGCACCTAAGCGTACCCGCGCTCGTAGGAACGATGGCATACTTATCCGTCAAAGCCGCACCAGTCCAGTAATAGCCCTCGGCAGGGTCGATGTTCTGCCAAGAAACTTCGCCCGTGGCAATCTTAATGCGCGCAAAGGAGCCGTTGCCGTAGGTCGCGTTGTAATTCTCGTCATACGAAATATCGACCGAGCCTACATAGACGTACTCGCCGTCCGAAACGACGGTGCAGGAGCTCTGCGTCAAGTCCGTCAAACCGGGCGTCAGCCACTTGCAGATCAGCTTGTCTGCAGTAATCGCCTGGACCGCACCGCCGTTGAGCGGAACGATGATAAGGCCATTGGTATAGATCGGACGAGAGGTATAGCTCACCTTGGAGGCAAGCGGCGCAGAGGCAACCTTTTTGCCCGTGGACGAATCGATCTTAATGAGCTCGTTCTCGGTCGCGATGTACACAAAGCCGTTAGCAATAACAGGCTCGCTGCAGTTGGCATACTGCTGACCAGACTCGGCCTTCCAATCGAAGGCCCACTTAAGACCGGCGGCCTGCGCAGGCGTCTTGGCATCCGTTACGGTCGAACCGTTGCCACTGTTGCCGTAGCCGGCCCACTCGGCATCCCAATCAGGAGTCGTCGCACTCGGGTCCACGACAACCTTGTCGGGATCGGGCATGGGCGAATCGTCGGTGGTATAGGCAAGCGTGACCTTATCGCCGCTCTTGAGCGTAATCTGATTGGCGCAGAGTAAGGAGGGCTCTCCATTGATATACAGGTGCCAATATTTATTGGTCGCAGCATCATAACCGTACGACTTGTCTTCGAACGGCGATTTGATGGAATTGAGGAACCAGTACTCGCCACTCTGGGAGCCGTTGTACGTAACGCCCTTGGCCTTCAGAACCGTCTCAATAAGGTTCTGGGCAGTAGAGCCTTCGGGCAGAGAAACGTTGCTTGCCGAGCCCCAGCGAGCATTGTTGCCGTTGACATCGGGACCGATAACATCGGCGGATCCAAGCACCTGACCGGGGAGGGCATCGGCGTCAGCACCATACATAAAGGTGACGGCGTCACCCTCCTGGAGCTTGTAGGCACCGGCGCCAACGTCGGCGAACTTGCCATTTACGTAGAAGCGCCAATAGCTATTGGTCGCAGCATCCCAGCCATAGGACTTACTGTCGAACGGCGAAGTAATACCGTTGAGGAACCAGCCCCAAGACGATTCGCTAGCATCGAGCTTAAGGCCGGTCTGCTCAAGGAGATCCTTGGCAGTGGAGCCTGCCTTGAGACTCGTCTGACCCGTCGAAGCCCAAACCTGCTGCTTGCCGTCCTTGTCCTTACCGAGAACCTGAACAGAAGCATGGACAGAATCGGACGGCAACTGGTCGCCCCAGCCACCGTAGAACCACGTGACGGTATCGCCGGCATGGATGGTGACATTGTCCGCCGTATAGTCACTCGACTTGCCGTTGATGAACAGCTGCCAATAGGTCGAATAATCTTGGGGCGTACCCAGCTCAACACCGTTGTACTTAAGGCTCAGAATGAAGGAGCCCGCAGCAACGGCGTCAATGTCGTTCGCCTCGAGTGCGACCTTCGTAAGATCAAGCGCGCTCGAACCGGACGTCACCACATACTGCGCATTATCGACCCAAGTCTGAGTCTTGCCCTGGGCATCGCGACCAATGACGGTCACATTTGCGGCAACCTGGTCCTTAACGACAGGGGACGAGCTACCAGCCGTATAGGCAAACTCAATCTTCTGCCCCTGGGTGAGCTTGACGCTGCTCGCGCCAACCGAGGAAGACGCGCCGTCGACGAACAGCTGCCAGAAGGCATAAGTCGTCGGATCGTAGGCAAGCGTGCGGCCATCGCTCGGGGATGTGATGCTTTCGAGGTAGAAACCGTATGCCGTGTTCGGTTCGTACTTCGCCTTGAGGCCCGTCTTCTCCTGCAGCTTAATGAAGGCATCCGCAGCCGTCGCGCCCTCGTCGAGCTTGAGCTGCGTAGGTGCCACCCAGGTCTGAGCCTTGCCGTCAGCATCGGTGCCGATAATCGAGAACGAGACCTCGACCTGCTTCTTGGCGACATCGCCGGTTTCTGTCGGGTTCTCTGTCTGGACGGCAGCCGCGGCGGCAGATCCTGCTTGGCCAGCGGATGCCGTCGAAGACTGCTCGCTCGTGGCAGGGCTCTCCCCCGTCGTCGAGCCTTCGTCGCCAGTTGCTGCCTCTGTTGTGGCGGCACCAGCTGCAGGCGCGCCCTCGGAATCCGAAACCTCGGCGCCGCCCTGATCGGCGGTACCGCCCGCAAGCGCTGCGTCCTCGCCCGGCGTCGTAGCCTGAGCCACAGCCTCGGCAATGCCCTCGGCGCCCTCGGCCCACAGCTGAGCCGGTGTGGTGCCAAAGGCCATCGCGAAGGCCAGGAATGCCACCAGGCCGCGCTTGGCTACGCCGCGCGCAATTGCGCCACGGCGATGCGAGACGCGCTCGCGCTCGTCCTCAAACATATCCAATTGTCCCCCATTGTCTGTACTTGGAGCGTTGCCTTGAGGCTGCCCCACGTCATCGCGCATGTTGCGCTCGAGTTCCCCCATCGGGGACCCCCTTCCCTCCAGAGCCCTATGCACACCGGCGGCAAAAGCCGCAGCCGCATGCAAGACGGGAGGCGATCCGACTTAACCTTAACGACTCGGGCGCGCCGTCCGATCTGCGACGCGAACATCCCGAGCCAAGAGGAATTACGGTTACTGGTACAGCCGGGGACTTGCACCCCGATTCTCCCAAATGCGCAGGATAACCGCGCATTCGTGCGTCTCCGCACCACCATCTAGGCCATCGATTATTACCGTCAAAATGGTATCACGCAAAAGGGCCTCGCACGCAGGCGAAGCCCAAGGTAAAAGCTATTGTTTGCGATAGGAAAATGCGGTGACGGCCGCAGCCTCTAGTGCTTGCCGCCGTGACTGTTGAGCCAGATATTGCGGCCCAGCATAAGCGCCAGCACCAGCGCGCTCACGTAGCCCATAAAGCCAATGACTGGGATACCAAACACAACCGGCTCGATACGCGCGTAGTACACCACCGACGAACCGATAAACAGACCGGCGATCACAATTGCCATCGACATGCGGTCGATAATTCCGCCCAGCTGTCGCAGCGCCTTATCGCTGCTCATGATCTGCGTGTTCACCTTAAGCTGGCCGCGCGTGAGCATACGCGAAGCCAAGCCCAGATACTCGGCCGCCTCGAGCGAGCCCTTCGCCGCGCGATAACTGCTCGCTGCAAAGTCGCGGCTCATCTCGCGCATGCGCGCATAGGTGCTTTTCTCGTTTTTAATATGCGTCTGGATGATCTGGATCATGTTGACGTCGGGCATGTACTCGGTCAGCAGGCCCTCGAGCGTCACCATGCCGCGGGCGAACATCGTCACCACGCTCGGCAGCTCAACGTCATTCTTACGCGCGAGGTTTAACAGCGAGGTCAAAAACTCGCCGATATCCAGGTCTTTAAGGTCGAGCCCGGCAAAGTCGGCAACAATAAAGTCCAAGTCGGACAAAAAGGCCGAATGATCGAGCTCAGCCGAATCGCCGCGCGTCACGGCAAAGCGCATGAGCGAATCCTTGAGCTTGGGCACGTCACCCTCGGCCACGGCGAAAATCATGTCTTTGACGATACCGCGGTCATGGCTCGACATACGTCCGACCATACCCAAGTCGATAAAGTAGACAATACCGTCCTTGAGGATGATGTTTCCCGCATGCGGGTCGGCATGGAAAAAGCCGTCGTCGAGCACCTGCGTCGAGTAGTCCTCGACAATCGCGGCACCGATCTTTTCCAAGTCATAGCCCTCGGCCACTAAGCGTTCAGGATCGGCGATCGAAATGCCGTCGACGTAGTCCATAACCACCACGTGTTCGGTGCACAGGTCCAGATAGGATTTAGGGCACGTCACGCCATGAACGCTCTTATGGAACTCGTAAAAGTCATTGAGGTTTTTGGCCTCGGCCAAAAAGTTGGTCTCCTCGCGAAACGAGGTCCACAACTCCTCGACTACGCCGTGCAGGTCAACGAATTGATCGGTGTTGACGAACTTGGAAACGATACGCACCACCGAGCGGATGATATCGATGTCCTGCGCCATAACCTGCTGCGCACCGGGGCGCTGCACCTTGACGGCCACGTCCTCGCCCGTCACCAGACGAGCGCGGTGCACCTGCGCGAGCGATGCGCTACCAAGCGGATTGGGGTCGATCGCATCGAACATCTCCCCCAGGCGCAGGCCGTATTCCTCTTCCAAGCAGCGGAGCACTACCTCGTACGGCACCGGCTCCACGTCGGAGCGCAGACGACGCAGCTCGTCGCAAAAGCGTTGCGGCAGAATCTCGGACCGGTTGGCCAGAATCTGCCCCATCTTGACGAACATGGGGCCGAGTTCCTCGAGCAGGCGGCGCAAACGAACCGGCGTGAGGTTATCCCACACGCGGTACTTTTTGACCAGGCGAACAATCTGCCCAATGCGTTCGCGACGACCCGCCGGCGTGAGCTGGTATTCCTCGTCCGGCGCCATCGCGTCGGGCTCCTCGGGGACCATATCGACAGCGCGCGGCTTCTTGCGAGCGCCCGAGACGGCGGCATCGACCTTATCGACAACCGCCGCCTCGTCACCCAAGGGATCTAGATTGTTGTAATCGGTGGTGGAATCTGCCATCTGCGCTGCTACTCGGCCTCTTCGGTATCCTTCGCATCGTCGGGCTCAACGGACTCGACGGGCACCGAGGTCACGTTGTCCTCGACCGAATCGACGATGTCGCGCACATGGGCCAGGAAGGCCGTGCGCTCGGGGGCGGTCATAACGCGGACACGGGCAAGGATGAGCTCGTCGAGCACGCGCTGGGCCGCGGTCTCGCCCTGCGTGCCCAAGCGCTCGGTCAGATCGGAGATGGTACCGCCGGCCTGCTCGAACATATCGGACACGCTGCGGGCGATATCGGGGGTGGCGGTGTCCTTGCGGACCTGCTCGCCCTTGGTACTGAGGTCGTCGAGAACCTTCTTGCTGCCCTCGACGGCAACGGCGGCAGCGCCAAAGCCAACGTTGATGGCGCCGTTAACAAGCTGATCGAGTTTCATAACCATGGTTGTCTCCAATCACAAACAACTGCATTGGCGTTCTTGTACCCAAGATTGAGCGAAAGCGACAAAGCGTTTTAGCGCTATTCAATCGACGGGAAATCCCTACCTCACGTTGTCGTTCATCGCGAAAGCATTCTTCATGGCGCAGCTCGTGGTGTAGAGCACCTTGCCCAGTAGAGCATCGGTCTCCACGCGCACAAGCTCGGCGAAAGTCTCATTGGCGCGGGCAAGCTCGGCAGGCACCTCGGCCTCGGGCAGAGCGGCTACGGCAGCGTCGACGTCATGGATCTGCTTGTGGCCCATGCCACCGACCTTCTCCTGATAGTCCTCCACAGCGCGGCCGCACTCATGGAAGCGGACGTCGGCCAGGGCGCCGATCAGGCGGTTGGCCCAGTAGAAGTTTTCGGACGTCACGCGAGCCTGCGTGTCGGCATAGTACTCGGGCATGGTCTCGACGTTGGCGTACAGCGGAACCAGCGCGTTAAACGAGTTGGAACCAAAGGCCATCCACTGCACGGCACGGTAGGCCGGCTGCGCATAGGGGCGCAGCTGCAGCACGGCGAGCTGGCTGTTGCGGTTGATGCCGATGGGGCGATAGGCGCCGCGCGTGACGGGCGTGCCCTTACTGCCGTAGCAGTCGTACTCCGTGCCCTGGTAGTGGCTCGAGAGTACGTACTTGATGTCCTCGATGGTCACCTTGCGCTCGGGCACGCGGCTCCAGGGGATATCGTCGCTCTCGGGCGTGTAGTCGGCGTCGGGGCCATCCCACACGTCGCTGGGGTTGAGACAGCGCTGCATGTACCACGCGCGCGGCGTGTTGTAGACGTGGTCGCTGTCGCTGTGCGAGCCAAAGGCCTCGCGCGGGTTAAAGACCGCAGCCGGGCCGTCGCCCTCGACGCCCAGCGTCAGGTCCAGATGCCACTCGGCCATCCAGGCGCGCAAGTCGGCGGAGCACATGTGGTCGGCCTGGGCGCCCTCGGCGTCATCCAGGTCAAAGCTGTCGATACCCAGCTGGTTGGGCATGGTCACATAGGCGTCGTCAGGCACGCGCTTGGCAATCCAGTGGTGACCACCGATGGTCTCGAGCCACCAGATCTCGCCCACATCACTAAAGGCGATGCCGTTGTTCTCGTAGGTGCCGTAGCGCTCGAGCAGGTCGCCCAGGATACGAACGCCGTCGCGGGCGGACTTAGCGTACGGCAGGACCAGGGTCACCATGTCCTCCTCGCCCAGGCCACCAGGCTGCGCCGGCACATAGCCGTCCTCACCCTCGTTGCCCTTGGCGGGCACGTAGTCCACGAGCGGGTCGGCGCCGCGAACTCGCTCATTGGTGGTGAGCGTCTCGGTTGCGGACATGCCCACATTGAGCTCGTTAAAACCGGCCTCGGCCCAGATGCCGTGGCCCGGGACAACATCGGGGACACTCGTGTAGCGCATGGGGTTATCGGGCAGCTCAACGGTCAGGTGACTCAGGACGCTCGTGTAGACGCGCGGCTGCTCGTCGGGATGCACCACGCGCATACGCTTGGGCTCAAACACCCCGTTGGACGAGTCCTCGTTACGCGCGACAAGCGTCGACCCGTCGTAGCTCGCGTTCTTACCGACCAGAATCGTTGTGCACGGCATGCGCATCCTCCTTGAGCGAAGAAATCAAACGGCAACAGTGTATCGCTTCGACGCAAAAAGGGCGAAACCGCGACCCTTCGAGACCCCCTCGGAACCCCTGTGGTCAAAAATGCCTATTTCGATGCGCGCTCGGCCGCTTCGATCACGTGTTTGGCGAGAATCGCCGTTGTCACGGCGCCCACGCCGCCCGGCACGGGGGTGATGGCACCAACAACCGGCTCCACAGCATCAAAATCGACGTCCCCGACCAGCTTGCCAGCGTCCTCATCCCAGTTAATGCCCACATCAATGATCGTCTGGTCCTCGCGAACGGCATCCACGCCAATCGTACGCGCGCGTCCAACGGCGGCAACCACAATGTCGGCAGCACGGCACTCGGCAGCAAGGTCGCGCGTATGCGTATGGCACGTCGTCACGGTCGCATTGCGCGCCGTAAGCATGGCGGCAACAGGACGCCCGATCACCAGCGAACGCCCGGCCACAGCAACCTTAGCTCCATCCAGCTCAACACCGTAATGGTCCAGCAACGCTAACACTGCCTCGGCCGTGCAGGGAGCAAAACCCTCGCCGCGCCCCGAAAGCGTGGTAAGCAGCGAAGACGGCGTCATGGAGTCAACGTCCTTGGCGGGATCGAGCGCTGCGGCGACGGCGTTCTCGTCAAGGCCGGCGGGCAGCGGGCGGAACATCAGACAGCCATGAACAGCCGAATCAGTATTGATGTCCTCGATGGCCGCCAGCAGCTCATCCTGCGAAACATCGACAGGAAGCAAAACGCGGCGAGCCTCGATGCCAACCTTCTCGCAGCGCTTGAGGGCGCCGCGCTCGTAGGATAGATCGTCCTCGCGCTCGCCCACGCGAACGATGGCCAGCGTCGGCACAACGCCGCGCTCACGCAAAGCCGCGCAGCGAGCAGCGAGCTCCTCAGTCAACGCGCGGGCGACGGGAGCACCCTTAAGCAGCTCGGCCATGGCTATCCCCTCTTCCTGGCTGCATCGGCGGCGCGGCGCGCCAGCGCATCGGCGCGCGGCAGCCACGTATCCAGCATCTCATCGCACGCCGCCTCGAGCTCCTCGGCACGCACCCGGTCTTTCATAGATGTGGTGTTGGCAAAGAGCGTCAGGCTCGCGCCCTGCATGGCGGCGCGGCAGAATACGGCACCGCACGCCACGTCGGACAGCAGCTGTCGGGAGCCCTTGTCCGCCATGTCCTCGAGCAGCGCCAGCGCACGCCCGCAGGCATCCATAATGCGATACGGCGGCATAGCGGCCACATGCAGCGCATCCTGAATCGCGGTCGCTCGAGTCGGATCGTCACGCGGAATACCGTACGCCGCGGACACCTGGCCGTACGCACGAACGTCCTCGGCGACCAGACCCACAAGCTCCTGCGCCAACTCGTCTGCCTGGGCAAACGCACGCGTCAGGTCATCCGCACGATCAGCAAGCGCGGGATTGGTTGCACCGTAGCGGGCAACCATTCCGCACAGCGAGGCGCCCAGCGCGCCCACAAAAGCGCTCGCGCTGCCACCACCGGGAACCGGCTCGCGCGCGGCCAGCGCCTCGGCAAAACCGCGACAGGTTTTATCCATCATCTCTTGGCTCATCGAAACACCTCTGCCCACCGCGCCGGCCACCACGGGCCGCACGCATAATAAAAAATGGGACAACGACGCCAGGAAGCGGTTGTCCCATTCATCGATCTTGTCCAAGTCAGTCTAGCCCATAAGACAAAGGCTGTCAGGAGCTCTGGCTATCGGTGTTTCCGATTGCCGGCTATAGACACAGCTGCCTAGTCCACCTGGAACGTCGGCAGCAGCGTATCGATAATCTTCGACCCCATGTCGCGGTTTGCAGTCGAGTACTCCAAATGCGCCGTGGCGACCGTCGAGTCCGTGACGATCGTCTTTTCGTAAATGATTGTGTCGCCCTCGCGCCACGAAACCACGCACCAGTTGTCGCCCTCCGCGGTATAGAGGTCAGTCTTGCCCGAGGTGTCCTTATCGATAAACATCTCGTGTGCAGTTTCGTCGTTAATGTTGACGAAACCAAACAGGTTGATTACAAAGCCCGTCTCCGGATCCTCATACCTAGTGCCGCTGCCGCTGGGAGTATCAACCATCTCAAATCGATTGGGAATCGACATGCTATAAGGATGCATGTCGTTCGTGTACGTATGCACGTCTGTCAGGTAATCGTCCGAATCGCCCGAGCCGTAGTATGCCGACTCGTCCTCGGGAACGGCCTCGTCATCCGATGACGAAGACTCCTTGTCCTTGGACTTGTCGCTCTTCTTCTTGGCAGAAGAATCTTTCTCGTCCGAAGACCCGGTATCGATCACCAAGATCTGCGTGTCACCCGTTAAGCATCGTGAGCGCAAACACCGTGCCGCCCCCGAGGAGTACCACGGCAGCACACGCCACCGCGATGACAATCGGAGCTTTGCTCTTAGGCTTTTGAGGCGCGGGCGCGACCGGCGGCATCGACTGGGTCAGGCCCGGGCCGGCCGTGGGCGCAGAAGTCGGAGCAGCGCCCGTAGGCGTCGGCACGGAACCGCCAACCAGCGAAGCCCCACAGTGCGTACAAAACGTCGATCCATCGGGAACTTGCTGTCCGCATTTTTGACAGAACATCGTTCGACCTTTCGTGGTTTAGCTTTTGTCACGGCCAAGTCTATACGCCCCCACTCAGGGCGCTGTTGCGCAACATGGAAAAGTCGATGCCGAGCCGTGCCGCCCCATGCGCCCAGTGCCCCAAACATGGGACACATGGCCCACCTTTCGAGACTCCCGAGCAGCACAAGCTGGGGCATATCTATAAGTAAGGAACCCGTTGGGGAACGGCCGCGCAACGGCCACAAGCGATGAACGGAGGCATAAGTCGCACAGTACACAGAGACATCCGCCGCCAGCGCAATCAGTACCCCAACAGCATGCGGCGCCGTGATGTCATCAGCAGACAAGGAGGACGCCACCATGATGAAAAAGACCCTATCAATCCTTTCCCTTTGCATCGCCCTCTTTGCCGCGCTCGCCCTTGTGGGCTGCGGCGGGAGCGCATCGGGCGGCGGCAGCGCCCCCAAGAGCGAGAGCAAGGAAAAGGCCCCCGTCGCCAAGAAGACCGACTACATCTGGTTTAAGGTCGAGATGCCCGAGGGCGTCGGCGTAAGCGACTCTGCCGGCAAGAATGCCGACAGAGTCCAGCTCACCTTCCCCGAAGACGAGAACGCCTCGGCCGATCGCTTTATCCCCGTTTGGAAAAAAGCGCTGACGGCCGAGGAATCCCACGCCGACCAGGCGGAAAAGAAGGGGGATACGTTCCAGTGGAAGGATGGCGGGTCCGTCGAGTATAACGGCAGGACGTGGCTCGTCGGAACATACGAGGACAACAGCGGCATCTCAACCATGCTTTTTACCGATGTTGAGCCGGGAAGCGTCTACGTCCTCATCTCGAACTTCGACCAGCACAAGAAAGAAGCCGAGGCACTCCTCAACTCCATCGAGTTCCCCGATGACATGGAAGAGGCAGTTTCCGAGGCACGCGAAGTCGAGATTTCGAGCATCGAGATCAAGTAACGGGACACCCGCACGCGCCTACGCGCACCCGCGCACATGCGCCCCATTAAAACAACGGGCGCCCAACCCGGGGAGGGCCGACAGCACCAGCCCTCCCCTCTTTTGCGCCCGAACATATTGCCACTTAACGGCGCAAATCCGGCCCTCAGAATGGGACACATGGCCCACCCTAGCGAGCCGTCCACGCGTACAGTAAAGACAGGTAATCCATAGGCGGTTACAGATCGAGGAGGACACGACCATGAAAAAGAAGGCCTTTGCGATTCTCACCCTCTGCATGAGTCTTTTTGCCGCGGTTGCCCTGGTGGGTTGCGGCGGAAGCGGCGGCGCTACCGGCAGTGGCGGTGGCGGCGACGCAGAAAAGCCAGCCGTGGATATGAGGACCGACTTCATTTGGTTTAAGGTCGAGGTCCCCGAGGGCGTCGAGATCACCGACGTCGCAGGCGACACTGCCGACAGGGCCCAGTTTAAGTTCACCGAGAGCGAGCACGCCAGCGATCGCTTCATCCCCGTCTTCGATCCTGACAAGAACGCCGACGAGCTGTTCGACTACGAGGCAAAGTGGAATGCCAGCTTTGAGTGGACCGAGAATGACCCCGTCAAGTACAACGGCAAGACTTGGCGCAACGCTTCCTATACACACTCGGGCGGCGTGACGACCGAGTACTTCACTGACGTTGACGGCGGCAGTGTGTACGTACGTATCGACAATGTCGAGGAGCACAAGGACGCCGTCGAGACCATGATGAAGTCTCTGGAGTTTGCCGACGACATCGCCAAGGCCAAGACCGAGGCCATGGACGTCAAGCTCGAGGATATCGAGATCAAGCGCTAAGCGACTGGCGAGCACAACGGGAAACACGGACGCAGTGCAAACAAGCGACGGTATCCCAGCGCTTCGTACCCAGGGAGGGCCGGTAAGCCGACCCTCCCCATTCTTATGCCGGTAGCCGACGAACGCAGGATGCCGGGCTCCAAAACCATCCCAGACGTGATAACATCACAAATAGACAAGTGCCCCAACACGTCCGCCCGCCGATTTATAGCGCCGCGCAGGCAATTTAAACCGGCGTCTTTAAACATCTGGGCAGTATAGTGACCAAAACAAGTGCATAACCGCACCCTGCGAACGGAGGAGATATGACCGAACACCATGCCATCAGCCGCCGAGCGTTTACGCTGGGCCTAGGGCTTGCGGCGTTGTCACCACTTGCAAGCCTGCCTGAAACCGCAGCGCCGGGCATTCCCCTGCGAACGGCATTTGCAGACAACACACCCGCACCGTCGGACAGCCTCGACAATTTCGTCATTCGCCTTCGCCCCGCGGGCTATTTTCGCACCGCGAGCGTCAACCAAGACGGCAACGTTCGCGGCAACGTCTGCCACCTGTTTAACGACGGCACGTCCAGCAAGCTCATCCTTGAGAACGTAACGACCAAGAATGACGATACAAACTGGTATGCTATCCGCACCTTGCTCAATTTCGAAGAGCATAAAAAGACGGGCTACAGCATTTGGTCGGTCGACGACGACTCGGACAAAGATGGAAAGGTCATCCACGTATGGGGCGGCGAGTATGACAACAAGCCCAGCCGCGCTTTTGCGTTCGAACGTCAATCAAACGGAACCTATATCATTCGAGACCGCACGGTCGAGAAAGAAACCGAGAAAAAAGACATTAAGTACCTGGCAATAGAATCGGACGGCAAAGACCAGGACAACAATAAGATCTGCCATAAGAGTAAGAGCATTCCGTGGGAGCTAGAACTTGTCGGTTACGACATGGGCAAGATCAATACCACAGTTAGAAGTATCGACTGGACCACGTATAGCAGCTACGTCGACGGACCATGCTGGATGAAATACGTCGACGACAACAAGTACCTCGACGAGCTGAGTATCCCGGGCACGCATGATTCGGGCACCTGCAGCGTGGACAACGACACCGAGCCCCAATCCTCACAAGCAAAGTGCCAGCAGGATTACATCCCGACGCAGTTGCTCGAAGGCATTCGCTATTTTGATATCCGACTCGGAAGGAACGACGAGAACGGCGACCCCGGTATCGACCATGGAAGATGCTACCTGCTCAAAAAAGACGGGGGCTTTATGCATCTCTCCGATGTCATCGGTTACTTCAAAACATTTTTGAACGAAAACCCGTCAGAAGCGCTCATCATGCTTGCGTCACGAGGCAACGACGAGGCTACCGACGAAAGCGTTACGACGGCTTTCGCCAAGGTTATGCACGATAATCCCGATCTGTTCTACACGTCGAGCCGAATCCCCACACTGAACGAGGTGCGCGGAAAGATCGTCCTGCTGCGTCGATTTGTACTCGCCGGCAACAGCGTAAGCAGCCACACGTGGGGCCTCGATCTCACCCAATGGGACGACAAAATCAAGGCGCATTCCGGGCAGTCGATGTGCCTCGTCCAAGACGCGCGAGGCTTTGAGACTACGGGCAATGCGGGCGACAAAGAGCCCTATTGCACCAAGGTATACGCCCAGGACCATTTTGAATGCACCGGAACCGACAAGATTAGCTGGGTCGATATGGCGCTGCGAGAGACGACCAATCTCACGCGCAACAAGGTGGACGTCGAGGACAATGATGGCGCCAAGGTGCAAGTCCTGGAACGCTGCTGGTCTATCAACTACACCAGTTGCACGAATTACAAACAAGGAAGCAATCCTTTTACCGCGGCGCGAGTGGTCAACGAGCATCTGTACAAGAGCCAGTACATCAATCCCAGCGGCAGCGATAAAACAAAGTCAGATTGCCTCAAGCACGTTGGCATTATCGCGTCCGACTTTGTCGATTCGGCACTGGCCCGGAGCATCTACCAACGCAATTACGACGCGAAGCACAAGCCAACAGTTTCATGCTGCCTCCCGGACCGCATGCACATGACGTATGGAGACTCGCTGAGCGATGCCTCGCTCCAAGATGGCAAGACCGTTGGCGAGGGCCATTTCCGCCTTGTCGACAGCAGCAACGTACTCAACGTGGCCGCTTCTGGCAGCGCGTTTGCCATCGAATACGTGGATGTCGACGCCCTGGGCAACGAGACCGTTACGGGGCTGCAGGGCTCTGTGCCCATCGATATCGATCGACGCGCGCTGACGCCCCATTTTGAGGGACTCGAAGGCCTTAAGGCCGGCGAAGACGTGCGCGCCAAGATTGCGGCATCACTCGAGGGCAAGCTCGAAACCGATGCCTGCACGGCCCAGCTCGAGTTTGTGCACGACGCGAACGGCGCTCCGGGCACGGCAATGGCCGAGGGCGAAACATTTGCCGCAGGGACGTACTGGGTGCGCGCGAAAGACCTTTTGGGCGACGCGGCACAGAACTACATGCTCGCCAGCGATGGAGCCGTAAGCTTTACCGTAGCGGCCTCGGGCAGTGCAGGCGGCACCGGCAGCGGCACGGGTTCCAACGCAGACGGCGCCGACAAGAACGGCGGCGGCAACAAGAGCAAGGGCTCGGGCGGAAAACTCGCCGACACGGGCGACGGCTCTGGTATCGCCGCCGGGCTCGCCGCTGCCGCCGTGGCGACAACGGTCGCCGGCGCGGCGATGTTTGCCAGTGACGGTGAAAACAACGAGGACGTTGTCGAATAGGCAAGCCGGCCTTTTAGACACATCGACTCAATGGGGGGCGCAGGACACCGTTCTGTGCCCCCGATTTTTACCTTGGCCCGAACGCCGCCATAGGCTACATCACTATGTTCAGCACGTTGACGAATTCCTGAGCCTGGGAGCGGCTGCTCAGGCTAAAGACACAGGCAGTCAACAGCCTGTTGCGCAGAAAAACGTCGCGGCCCTTGATCCTGCTGACCCCCGTGATGTCCTTAAGGTAGACAATCTCGGTGTGCTTGCCGCCGAAAGTGCCCTTCTTGAGTACCTCAATGCGGTTAGGGTAGATCTTGACGTCTTTAAACCTACCCGAACCTTTGTCCTGGAACAGCAGCGTGTTGTTGTCCATACGCGTCACTCCCGTGGGGTTCGCTAAAACTGTCTCTATGGCCACATTTTAGTCACCGCAAGGCTCCCATGCGAAGGTGCCAGACAGCAAAGCAATTCGTGTCCGCGCGAGGCTTTAAACTAAATGCGATAAAGATGCATTCCACAAGAGGAAAGTGGGGCGACAGTGATGGGCGAACTGGTAAACCGTGGAGAATCGGCAATCGTGCCCGAAGGTTTTTACAAGCAGGTCTCCTCGATTCTCAACGCCGCTCGCGACAAGGCCTATACCGCCGTTAACTTTGCGATGGTTGAGGCGTATTGGGAGATCGGCAAGAGCATTGTTGATGAGCAGGGCGGAGAGGAGCGCGCAGCATATGGAGAGGCATTGATTGCAGGCCTCTCCAGAAGGCTTACCGCGGATTTCGGAAGAGGCTTTGGCATCGCAAACCTTCGCAATATGCGTCAGTTCTTTCTTGCGTTTCCAATTCGCGACGCACTGCGTAGCGAATTGAGCTGGACTCATTACCGCAGGTTGATGCGCATTTCCGACCCTGATGCTCGCACCTGGTACATGAACGAATGCGCCGATTCTCGTTGGAGCACGCGTCAGCTCGAGCGTCAGATCAACACCATGTTCCGCGAGCGCCTGCTTGCCAGCAAGGACAAGGAGGCCGTCACCCAGGAAATCCAAAAGAGCGCCCCGGCTCGTCGCCCCGAGGATATCATCCGCGACCCATATGTACTGGAGTTTTTAGGTTTCTCGGACGATACTGCGTTTCGCGAGAGCGATCTAGAGCAGGCGCTCATCACACATCTTCAGAAGTTCCTGCTGGAGCTTGGCCGTGGCTTCGCTTTCGAGGCGCGCCAAAAGCGTATCACCTTTGATGGGCGCCATTTCTATATTGACCTTGTTTTTTACAACTATCTGATGCGCTGCTTCGTGCTCATCGACCTTAAGACGGACGACCTTACGCATCAGGACCTGGGCCAGATGCAAATGTATGTGAACTACTACACGCGCGAGCTCATGAACGAAGGCGACAATCCGCCCATAGGCATCGTGCTCTGCGCGGACAAAAGCGATTCGATTGTCGAGTACACGCTGCCCGAAGACAACGACCAAGTGTTTGCCGCCAAATACCTGCCATATCTTCCAAGCAAGGAAGAGCTGGCGCGCGAACTAAGCGCCGAGTACCGCGCCATCAACGAAGCGACTAATGGCGAAACGTAAGGGTAGCAGCACGTTGCGACCGAAGCCACCGCAGCCGTCGCAGGCGCACTCGCGGTTGCGACGCACGCTACGAAACAATACCGGTCATGGACGCCGGCAACGACATTCTAGCCGTGGCTGGCGAGCGTGACCTGACAGGCAAAGACGCGGCCTTCGTCTGATGTGGATCCATTGGTTGCCACAGAAAAGGGCCGGTTGCAGCCGGCCCTTTAGACGATAATACCTGCATTGCCCGCGCTTCCGAAGTGTGACTAGCTGAGGAGCGGGTTCCGCGGCACAACCTGATTTTACCCAGTGAGGAGGCTCTTTTGCAGCCGCTCCACTGTTTATTTACATCTGGCACCCTCAAACAATCAGACGGCAGCCCGCACTCCTGAGAGCTGCCCCGCACCCCCGGCCATCACCTTACGGCAACAACCGGTGCTACTCCCCTACTTCCCAAATAGCGCACCCAGCAGACCGCGGCGTTTGGGCTTCT
>OHZC01000178.1_pt1 | contig 27867 bp, 17 predicted proteins | sample 1580361 | NCBI WGS metagenome assembly OHZC01 (sample SAMEA3882532, study PRJEB24775) | human gut metagenome | biome: human-associated habitat; feature: intestine environment; material: feces | place: Netherlands | collected 2009/2010
TCGCGAGTTCCGCACGCAAAGGAAAGCACTTAATGTGCTTTCCGTCTTGCGCAGGACTGTAGAGCAGGAAAGTTCATATGCGCCGCCCGGCTCCCGCGGCTCTCAGGGGCATCTCTCATGCAAAAACTGTCGTGAGGTAAAGTCCGAGGTCAGTGGCGTTTTATACCGAGAAATCCAAAAAAGTTGAAAATTCATTACAAATTTGCGTTGACTTTAGGTAACTAAAGTTTCATACTCCTTTTCAACCACTGGGGGATGTGAACACGCACGGATCGTTCGCATCATGATTGAAGAGGATTTCTTAGACATGTTCACGCATCAGCTAAACATTATCAGCGTAGTAATTATCTGATGCGGGTTAGCACATACAGCTAGCCCGTACGATAACGGGCGGCTGATGAAGATGAGGGCCGTCGAGCGCAACCGACGGCCCTCATTTTTTATGTCTAGGAAGTTCTTTTTAGAGGAGGAAATGTAATGAACGGAGTTTTGCTCATGGTTGTGGCCGCGGCGGTGCTCGCCTGCGGCTATCTGGGCTATGGTCGCTGGCTGGCCAACAAGTGGGGCGTTGACAAGGATGCCCTCACGCCGGCCAAGCGCATGAAGGACGGCAACAGCTTCTCGCCCGTCTCCGCCTTCACCGCGTTCTCGCACCAGTTCAGCTCGATCTGCGGTGCTGGCCCTGTCACGGGTACGATCGTCGCCATGGCCTTTGGCTGGCTGCCCGTCGTGCTCTGGGTCCTCGTCGGCGGCATCTTCTTTGGCGCCGTCCACGACTTTGGTGCCCTGTACGCTTCGATGAAGAACAACGGCAAGTCGCTCGCTCAGCTCATCGAGAAGTACATCGGCAAGACCGGCCGTCGCCTGTTCCTGCTGTTCTGCTGGCTGTTCTGCATCATCGTCATCGCCGCTTTCACCGACATGGTCTGCAAGACGTTCATGTTCACCCCGGCCGTTGACGCTTCTGGTGCTGCTACCGGTGCCATCGACTTCACCAAGTCCTATGCCGCCGGCTGCGCTGGTACCATCTCCATCCTGTTCACCTTCGTCGCTATCGCCTTTGGTTGGGCCCAGAAGAAGTTCAACCTCACCGGCGCTGCCGAGTTCGTCACCGGCGTGGTCCTCATGGTTCTCATGTTCGCCGTCGGTATGCAGTTCCCGGTCTACCTGGATAAGTTCCAGTGGTTCGCCGTCGTCATGGTCTACCTGGTCTTCGCTGGCGCTATGCCCATCCAGATGCTCAAGACCCCGCGTGACTACCTCACTTCCATCATGATGATCGTCATGATCGTCTGCGCTGTCCTCGGCATCGTCGTCCTGGGCGTCAACGGTCAGGCCACTATCACCGCTCCGGTCTTCACCGGCTTCTCCACTGCCTCCGGCATGATGTTCCCGGTCCTGTTCGTCTCCGTCGCTTGCGGTGCTCTCTCCGGTTTCCACAGCCTCGTTTCTTCCGGCACCTCTTCTAAGCAGGTCGAGAAGGAGCAGGACGCCGTCAAGGTCGGTTACGGCGCCATGATCGTCGAGTCCTTCGTCGGCATCCTTGCCATCATCGTCGCCGGCATCATGTTCTCCGATATGAACACCGCCGGTACCGGCGCCCTCAACGCCGGTGTCGCTTCCACCCCGTTCCAGATCTTCGCCGCTGGCATCTCCCGCGGTATGCAGGCCTTCGGTGTTGACGGCACGCTCGCTACCGTCTTCATGACCATGAACGTCTCCGCTCTGGCCCTGACCTCGCTCGACGCCGTCGCCCGCATCGCCCGCACCTCGTTCTCCGAGTTCTTTGCCCAGACCAACGACGCCTTGGCCATCGAGTCCAAGGCCGGCTACATGAGGGTCCTCGGCAACCCCTGGTTCGCCACGGTTGTTACCCTGCTTCCCGGTCTCGCCCTCGCCTTTGGTGGCTATGCCAACATCTGGCCGCTCTTTGGTGCTTCCAACCAGCTGCTCGGCGGCATGACCATGATCACCCTCGCCGTGTTCTGCAAGTGCACCGGCCGCAAGGGCTGGATGCTCTACGTGCCCGTCGCCTTCCTGCTCTGCTGCACCTTCACCTCGCTGGTCCAGAGCGCCATGGGCTGCATGACCGCCGTCCAGGCCTACGGTTTCTTCGGTACCATCCCGGCTACCGCCACCACGGCCGCCGTTTCCGTCGCCGCCACCAAGGGTCTGCAGCTTGTCTTCGCTGTCCTGCTGATGGTCCTGGGCCTCATCGTCGCCGTCAACTGCCTCAAGGAGTTCTTCGGCAAGGAGGCTGGCTCCATGCCTGATGAGGAGCCCGAGTGGTCCGAGATGGGCAAGGCCGAGTACGGTCGCGCCGCTGCCGCCGAGGCTCCCGCTGACGCCGAGGCCGCCAAGGCCTAGTCAGCTTGATGGACTAACCGTTCCATCCATATGACTCGGAAAGATCGGGTCCGCGACTTCGCGGGCTCGGTCTTTTTTTCATGCGAAAGCGGGTGACGCTCGAGTGTTCTCGCAGATGTTTTGCGTGGATAAGGGCGCGCGTTGTACCATATAGACGTATATGTGTACATATGAAAGGGGCCCCGTGGCCAAGACGGTATATTCCGATAATCAAAACAATGTCGATGCTTTGGCTGAGCGCCTGAGCAGCCAGACGTCGCTTTCTGCTGAGCGTGCCAAGCTGGTTGCCTACGACCTGCTTTGCCGCAAGGCGCTCAAGATTAAGTCGAGTGCGCTGGCGCAGATTTTCCGCTCCGTCGATAAGGAGTGCGACACCAAGGCGATGCGCGATGAGCTTATCGCGGCAAAGATCGTGACCAAGATCGAGGGTAGCGGCATTAACGGGCGCCCGGCGTTCTATACCATCAATGCCGAGATCCGCGATGTCCAGGAGCAGCCTGCCGAGTCCGTCGAAGATTTTGTCGTCGAGGATTCCGCTGACGTGCCTGCTGTGGAAGAAGCTGCTCCGCGTGAGCATGTCGATACCGATGAGTTGCTCGATGAGAACGTCGTGCGTGCCTTTACGGCCAAGGCAGGACGCGGCGGTTTTGGCGGGGGTGGCAAGCGCGATGCGCAGCGCCGCGCCCAGCAGGAGCGCTTCCGTCGCGCCGTTGCTCGAAAGGGTGAGACGGATGCTGAGGCTGTTGAGACCGAGGTTGCTGCCGAGTCGCAGAAGCCCGCGAGGGAGCAAAAGCCCGTGGAGGCCCAAGAGCCCAAGCGTCGTCGCGGTGCTCACTTTAAGACTGCACAGCAGGATGCCGCGCGTGAGGTTGAAGAGTCTTCTGAGGTTGCAGACGATGTTGAGGAGTCTGCCAAGAAGGCTCCGGGTTCGTGTCGTCCCGGCCGCGGTTTTGCGGGACGTGCGTATCCCGTAAAGCGTCAGGAGAAGGGCGAGTCGGTTTCGACCACCCAGGACGAGAAGGCCGTTGAGCCGGTGGCTCGCGAGCAAAAGCCTGTTGAGCCGCGGCTTGAGGTTGATGCCGAGGCCAAGGGCCAGCAGCCTACTGATGAGCAGACGGAGCAGAGCGCGTCGAGCAAGCCTCGCCGCCGTCGCCATCGTGGAGGCCGCAGTTCCCATGCCGAGACTGCAACCGAGAAGACCACGCCGCAGAACGAGGATGCGAAGGCCGAGGTTTCTTCGGGGCAGCCTAAGCGCCAGCCGGCGAAGGAGAGCAAGTTCGATCGTCCGCAGAAGCAGGCGTCTATGCCGAAGCGCGAGCGCAATTCCCAGGGCGATTCTAAGCGCAAGTCTCAGAAGAAGCCGGAGTCTGCCGCAGCAGATACTGCTGCCCAGCAGCCCAAGTCGTCCGTCCACGGCGAGGTCTCGGCGTTTGCCCTTGCCCGCGTTTTAGGCAGGCAGCTGCTCAAGGTTGTCCCCACGCCTATGGCGCTCTCCAAGATCAAGGAGCAGCAGACACAGATCGTAAAGGTCGAGGGCAAGGACGGCAAAAAGGCTCCGCAGCGCACTCAGCACAACGAGATGTCCAACCGCAAGATTGCCGAGGAAATCGCAATCATCCAGGCTTGGATCGAGCAGAACCGAGGTGCCGATACGCCGGTTGCCTCGCGCCGCCAGCGTGCCTACCAGATCTTTAACGACGAGAAGGCTTTTGACGGCAAGCACGGTGAGCGCCTGATCAGGCGTATGACCGAAAAGGGCATCAGCATGCAGGCGATCAAGGTCGCCCCCAATCGCCCCGTGCACTTTACGGGCTTTTTTACGCTGGGAGCCGACAAGCCGTTCATTATGGTCGAGAACCTGGACACCTACGACGAGATCGTCAAGCTGCTGCGTGGCCGCAAGCACGCCAAGCTCTTTGGCATCAAGGTGGGCGGCGTGATTTTTGGCGGCGGATGCAAGGCGAGCGTCTCGCATGCCCTGGACGATTATCTGGCCGAGATTGGCTATCGCTTTAACTACGTCTACTACGTGGGCGATATCGACCGCGAGGGCGCGCGTATCGTCGAGCAGACTCGCAATGCCAATGTGGTTGAGATTCGCCTGCATGCCGGCATGTACCGCGCCATGCTCGCCGAGCATAAGCGTCGCGTGAAGGCCGGCGGCGAGTGCGAGCCCGCGGCTGCCAACCAGGGCGTGCCGCAGAACCTGGCAGCGACGATCAAGGATCTGCCCATGGTTACGCGCGTGCAGTTCCGCAACGTGCTACGTGAAGGCGGGCGCATTCCGCAGGAGATCCTGATGACCGCAGACTATCGGGATGGCGACTCGGGAAGCTTCGACCGCATGCTGAACAATTAGCTCCGCCGTTCTACCGAACGGCGGCCTTCTTGACGCTGCGAGGGGCCCTGGCACGGCAATCTGACGTTCAACTTCGGCGGCGCGACCAGAAGGTCAGCGCCGCCTTGTTTCACGTCACCTTGCCATACCAGGGCCCCTCTCGCTGTCACGTCCAAAACATCGAGGTTAAGTGGCCTCCTGTTCGTGCGGAACTCGCGACAAACTTAATGCCCGGTCCGCCGGGGCCACGCGCCATTTTGTAGATGGCGGCTCGCTTTTCGGAACTGGGCTGATATTTTCTAGATGTAAGGCGCTCTTGGTCCTAATGGGCTTGGGGCGCCTTCGCGTTTCCTCAGCTCCGCACCCTTGCGGGTTCGAATCCCTCCGCTTGCCCACAAGAAAGCGCCCTGGGCCGTTATGGGCTCAGGGCGCTCAATTTTAATGGCTGGGACGGAGGGATTCGAACCCCCAACAGCCGGCACCAAAAACCGGAGTTCTACCGTTGAACTACGTCCCAATGTGTGGTGTTGCCCAAAAGCAACTCGTTTAGTTTACCTAATCTGCGAGGGCATCGCAAACGCCATCGAGCAGGCGTACGGCGAGTGTCTGCGCGTCGCTGGCCGTGAAGGTGCCGTTGTAGCGCGTCATGCCCGTGAGCTCGATGCGAATGCGAGCCGGCTTCTGCTGCGCGGCGACATTGGCGGTGCGGATGCGCTGGGCCAGGTTGTGGCACTCGGCGAGGGCAATCGTGGCGCGCGGTGCGGCGTCGGCGGGCAGCTCGTCGCTTGCGATCTCGAGCACCAGGTCAACGTCGGTTGGGACCTCGGAGTCGCAGAGCATCATGCCGCTGTTGTCGGTCGTTGCCGTGGCGATATTCCACATGCGCGACGCAACACTGCGTGCGATGGGGTCCTCGCCGATAACGGCAATCTGGAAGCGCTCGAGCACGTTGGCGGCGCGAGCAAAACCGATACGGGACTCGGCTTCGGTGACCGAGGGCTTGCCCTCCCACACATGGTGCAGGCGGTTGATGTAGGCGTAGGTGTCCTGGAAGGCCATGCCGTCGGCAAACAGGCCGACATTTTCCTGGAACTGCTGCAGGGCGGCCTCGGTATGCGGACCAAAGTAGCCGTCGTCTTCGCCACAGGCAAAGCCCAAAACGTTGAGAGCGCGCTGCAGGGCCTGCACATCGGCGCCATGGAAATTGGGCATGCGCAGATAGAGGGTGCGGTCGCCCAGCTTATACGAAGCGTCTACAAGGGCGCTCCAACAGGGGATATCGACGGCATGACCGGCAGCAAGGCCGCTGTCGAGCCTGAAGGTGCTGACGGCCTGCTCAGTGGTGGCTCCAAAGTACTTGTCGGTGACTTCGGCGGCATCAATCGTGTAGCCGAGCTGCAGGAGACGAGACTGCACGTCCTCGACGGCTGCTCCTTGCATGCCCGTTGTAATAGGTTCCATGAACGAACCCCTTTCGGCGTACCATTCGTACTATTTGAGCGTCTGTCGGATAGACAACGCAAAGGGATGCATAAACATGCACTCAACAGTGTAGCAAGTTGTGCCTAAATACGCTGCTGACAGGTTTTATAACCCCCGTTAGTTAAGGCGCTCCACAAAGAAATCTGCCATGGAGAGGAACAGCTCGCGTGCGTGCGGATCAAGCTCAACGTTCTCGATGGCCGCTTTGGCCTTAGCGGTCAGGTCGAGCGCGTAAGTGTGGGCGTAATCGATGGAGCCGGTCTCCTGGAAGATCTCCACGGCGCGTGCGAGCTGCGCGGGATCATCGGTACCCGAGGAAAGAATCGCCTCGACCTCGTCGTGGTGGCGCTCATCAGAGAGGGCGTGTACGGCGACAAGCGTGCGCTTGCCCTCGGTGATGTCGGTGCGGAAGTCCTTGTTGGCGGCTTCCTTAGTGCCGACAAGGTTGAGCAGGTCGTCCTGAATCTGAAAGGCGAGGCCTGTGTGTAGGCCAAAGGCGCGCAGCGCTTCGATTTGCTCATCGCTGCCGCCGCCGATAATGGCTCCGGCGGCAAGCGGCGTGGCTCCGCTGTAAAACGCGGTCTTGTGCGTCGCCATGTCCAGGTAGTCATCAACCGAGATATCAAAGCGCCCGTCACGGACCCAACCCAGGTCGAGCGCTTGACCCTCGATGGTGCGGACGATCATCTCGGTTAGCTCGTGGAGCACGCGCAGCTTCACGTCGGACTCCAGCGTGGGGTCGTCGAGAACGGTCTTGGTGACCATGGTGAGCGCCAGGTCGCCACAATTGATGGCAAGCCCCGTGCCCTCGGTAAGGTGCATGCAGGGCTTGCCTCGACGAAGCTGTCCGTTGTCGGCGATGTCGTCGTGGATCAGCGCGCCCGACTGGAAATGTTCGATGGCTGCCGCAGCGCTGCGGGCACTCTCAAAGCTACCGCCCACTGCGGTTGCGGCGAGCATGCAGATAAGCGGGCGGTGGCGCTTGCCGGCGTTGGCCGTAAAAGCCGAGAGCGGCGCGTACAGGTAGCGCTCGATATCGGCAGAGGTCGCCTGTCCGTCAAAGAACGTGGCCAGATAGTCGTTAATCTGGTCAAAGTGCTGGGCTAAAAAGCTGGTAAACGGACTGGACACGGGTTCTCGCATTCTTTCTGAGGTTGCATTGGTGCAATATGCAGACAACATATTGCCACATCAGGGCGTTTGGCGCGGCAGTTTTGGCGATTTAGGACAACGGGCGTGCGTTTGATGGAGCGCGCCTAAATCAGCCTAAAATGCTCGAGCGCCGCAACGACACCGTCGTGATCGACGGTGTCGGTCACGTAATCGGCCTTATCCTTGAGATAGTCCGGCGCATTGCCCATGGCGATACCGACATCGACGGCGTTCATCAGCGAGACGTCATTGCTGGCGTCGCCGATGCCGTATACGGTTCCGTGGTGGGGATCGAGGGCGTCGAGTACAGACTGGATGCCCCCGCGCTTCGTGCATTCGCGGGGCGAGATTTCGGTTACCTCGAGTTCGAGCTCGTTAAAGCACAGCAGCGGCTCAAGTGCCTTATCTTGAGCGATGTGGTTGGCGAGCGATGTAGACATCAAGATCTTGTAGACACTGTAATGTTGCAGCTGCGTGACTGCGTCGCCCAGGGTGCGCGCGTATCCGGGAGCATCGGGCGCATCGGCACTCATGCGCACGACGCCGTTGAGGCCCTCAAAGCGGATGACCTCGCCCGATTGCTCAAGGTAGGGGGCAAGACGCTGCAGCATACTGGGCGTCATCGACAGATCGCGAATTGCGTGTCCGTTGATCTCGGCGTAACCGCCCGCAAGACAGACGATGCCGGTCCAAGGCAGCTCAAGAAGTTTGGGGTGGATGCAGCTGAGGGTACGTCCCGTGCAGATAAAGGCCATGTTGCCGTTGGCGACAAACTCGCGGATTGCCTGCGAAACCGCCTCGTTGGGATAGGGGGAGAGGTCCCGCTCGTCTTCGGGAAGGTCTTGGGCGAGCCTGGGGTCTTGCCAGGCGAGCGTTCCGTCGATATCGAAGAAGCAAATATCGCCGCGCTTATGGGCTGCGATGGCGGCAGGGGAGGCCGAGGTGGTGGGCACAAATTCCGGCTCGAGGCCCATGATCTGGTCAAAATGCTCTTTAACGCGGGGAACGGAGATGCCGATGACCACCTGGGCGGTCTTGCCCGTAATGATGAGGCCCTTGGCGCCCACCGCGACAAACGACGCGTTATCTGCAACGATGGAAGGGTCTGCGACCTCGACGCGCAGGCGCGTGGCGCAGTTGGTTGCGCCCACGATATTGCCAACGCCACCTAAAAGCTGAATTACCCGCTCAGCGAGGACGTGATCTTGATCGGATCGACTATCGACCTCGTCATTGGGGGATTGCTCTTTGGCAAAGTCGCTTCCCGTTAAACAATCGATTGCCGCGCGATTGGCAACATGATCCTCGCGGCCCGGTGTCTTAAGGTCATAGACCAAGATGAGTGCTCGAAAACTAACAAAAAAGATGAGGCTAAAGGCAAGGCCGATACCGAGCGCCAAAAGATAGGCACCGGCATGCGTGCGCATGAGCGGAATAAAGTTGAAGGCTGCCATCTCCATGAGGCCGCCCGAGAAGATGCCGACGATGCCAAAGAGATTCATGGTTGTGGCAAGGCAAGACGATAAGACGGCGTAGAGCAAAAAGAGCCCGGGGTGGGTGAACATAAAGAGAAACTCGAGTGGCTCGGTAACGCCGCAAACCACCGAGGCGATGATGGCGGGAGCAAGGATGACCCTGAGGCCGGCGCGGCGCTCGGGTTTTGCGGTGGAGTAGAACGCAGCTGCGATGGCAGGAAGGCCAAAGAGCTTGACCCAGCCGGTGGCGGTAAAACCGGCCCACGGCGCAAGTTCATTAAGGGGGCGCGTGCTATGGGAGAGGATGGGGAGCAAACTGCTCCACGTGGCGTAGATGCCGTCGTTAATGACCAGGTTGTCGTAGTAGATCGGCATGTAGAGCAGGTGGTGCAGGCCAAAGGGCTCGAGTGCTCGTTCTAAAAAGACAAAGATGCCCACGCCAAAGGGACCGACGCCTGCAAGCGCGTGACGCAGCGTATCAGTTACATCGTATACGTAGGGCACGATGGCGGCCGAGATAGCGGCAAGGGCAAACACGGCAAAAAAGCTGATGAGGTAGACCAGCGAGGAGCCCGAGAAGGTGCCGAGCCAATCGGGAACCTTGGCATCGTAGAAGCGGTCATGGATGGCGACGACGGTTGCCGATACCGCCAGCGGGCCGATAATGCCGGTGTCGAGCGTCTTGATGCCGTCGATGATGGTGATGCCGCTAGCGGAGGTCAAAGACGACGGGTACTTAAGTCCAAGATTGTCTCCGCTCAGCTTAATGATCTCGCTCAAAAAGAAGCAGTAGGCAAAATAGGCGACGAGAGCCTCGAGGCAGCAACGAGCCGGTTGTTTTTGGGCAAGACCGATGGGCAGCGCTACGGCAAAAAGGAGCGGGAGGCGTTTAAAGACCGTCCACGAGCCGCGCTGGATGATGGTCCAAAAAGCGTACCAAGGGGTTCCGTATACGGCGAGATCGCCGACGATGTCCGCAGTCGTTGCGAGAGCGGAGACGCCGACCATGAGGCCTGATATAGAAAACAGCATGGCGGGCGCGAACATTGCCCCGCCAAAGCGTTGGATTTTTTGCAGCATGTTCTGCCTTCCGAATATCGAGGCGCGTTGCGCGTGGGGAAACGTTTAAACAATGGATTCATTGTAGAGGACCAGACGATTGTCGTACCGGCAGTTTTGAGCGAAACCGATTTGGGCATGACAGAAACCGTCAACGGTTAAATCCTGTCGCTTTACCGATATTCGGTTTAAACAACTTTAAGAAATGCTATCGTGCCTAGCCGGAAATGAATAATGTAGAGGTGAAACAATGCCAAAAGCGATATACGAAGGAATCTACCGAGAAATACGCTCGCGCATCATTAATGGGACCTATGCGTTTCAGGAGATGCTGCCAACCGAAGCCGAGCTGACCGCGGAGTTCGGATGCACTCGCAATACCGTCCGTCGCGCCTTGGGTATGCTGGCCGACGGGATGTTTGTGCAGCCCATACACGGCAAGGGCGTGCGCGTTATTTGGCTTAAGGGCGAAACCGACATGTTGGGCGCACTCGAAGAGGTTGAGTCGTTTGGCGAGTTTGCAAAGCGCAACAATGCCGTTGCATCGACGGACGTTAAGTCTTTCGAACATCTGGTTTGCACCGAGCAACTCTCTCGTCACCTGGGCTTTAAGGTGGGCGAGGAGTTGATTCGCGTAGTGCGTGTCCGAAGCCTCAACGGCAACGCGCGCCAAGTGGACCATGGCTATTTTTTGGCGTCGATCGCCAAGGGCCTGACTCCCGAGATCGCGGCAGATTCTATTTACGGCTATCTGGAGCACAAGCGCGGTGTCAAAGTGATGGCGAGCCGTCGTACGGTGAGTGTCGAGCTCGCCAACGATGAGGACTGCAGCTATCTTGACCTCGGCAAATACAACTGCGTTGCCGTCATGGAGAGTCAGTCGTACACCTCGGATGGCATCTTGTTTGAGGTGACGCACACTCGCACACACCCCGAGATCTTCCATTACCGCGTCAATTCCAAGCGATAGCCGGCTAGCTCGCAGCCTGACGAGACTCATGGCCTCAAAGAGAAAACGCCCGGTCAAACCGACGGTACATCGGCTTGACCGGGCGTTTTCTCTGCATTCGATAACAAATAATTGTTTATACAAAACTTGTCAAGTATCAAGTTGAAATTACCGTTCACCGAAGTTTTTCTACCGCTCTAGTAATACTTGTTCAAACAACTAGCCAAATAGCGTATCGTTCAAATCAGCAAAAGGGGCAAAGTCCCCGAGCCAATCTCCGAAGGCGGCGGCAAAGGGTGCCGCCACGGTGTGAAAGGGTGGATTGTAATGAAGAACGAAATGAGCAGAAGGCAGTTCCTGGGCTTTGCTGGTTCCGCGGCTGCAGTTCTTGGTCTGGGCCTCGTGGGTTGCGGTGGTTCTGCCGGCTCCGGCTCCTCTGCTTCTGGTGACGCTGCCGAGGTCTACTTCCTCCAATTCAAGCCCGAGGTCGACAAGGAGTGGAAGGAGATCGCCAAGGCCTATAAGAAGGAGAAGGGCGTCGAGGTCAAGATCGTGACCGCTGCCTCCAACACCTACGAGGAGAAGCTCAAGTCCGAGATGTCCAAGAGCTCCGCTCCGACCCTGTTCCAGGTCAACGGCCCCACCGGTCTTAAGAACTGGAAGGATTACTGCGCCGACCTGTCCGATACCAAGCTCCGCGGTGAGCTCATTGACGACTCCCTGGCTCTGCAGTCCGATGGCAAGGATCTGGGTATCGACTGGGTCCAGGAGAGCTACGGCATCATCTACAACAAGCAGCTGCTCGAGAAGGCTGGCTACAAGGCCGAGGACATCAACTCCTTCGACAAGCTGAAGGCTTGTGCCGACGACATCCAGGCCCGCAAGGACGAGCTTGGTGTTGAGGGTGCCTTTACTTCCGCCGGCATGGATGACTCCTCCAGCTGGCGCTACACCACCCACCTCGCCAACCTCCCGCTCTACTACGAGTTCGAGAAGGAGCACAACCAGGAGGACGACGAGATTAAGGGCGAGTATCTCGACAACTTCAAGCAGATTTTCGACCTGTACATCACCGACTCCACCTGCGATCCTTCGCAGCTTGCCTCCAAGACCGGCGACGACGCCACCAACGAGTTCGCAACCGGCAAGGCCGTCTTCTACCAGAACGGCTCTTGGGCCTACTCTGACCTCGTCAAGGCCGGCATGACCGACGATCAGATTGGCATGATGCCGATCTACATCGGTGTTGACGGCGAGGAGAACCAGGGCCTGTGCTCCGGCGGCGAGAACTACTGGTGCGTCAGCTCCCAGGCTTCCGAGGATGCCCAGAAGGCCACCGAGGACTTCATGTATTGGTGCGTCACCGCTGACACCCCGACCAGCATCATCGCCGACAAGATGGGCCTGACCGCTCCGTTCAAGAGCGCCAAGGAGACCACCAACGTCTTCTCGCAGCAGGCCGTTGCCATGGCCAAGGACGGCAAGAAGACCGTCGCTTGGGACTTCGTCTACATCCCCTCCGAGGAGTGGAAGAAGAACCTCAAGCAGGCTCTGATTGCCTATGCTGCCGACAACAGCAAGTGGGACGGCGTCAAGAACGCCTTCGTCGATGGCTGGAAGACCGAGAAGGCTGCTTCCGAGTAAGCAGTTGCTGCCCAAGCTATCTGATTAGCGACAGGGGGCGGGCAGACGTTGGTTTGCCCGCCCCCTGCATATTGAAAGGACCCTTCTATGGGCAAAGCACTCAAGCGCTGGTGGCCGCTCTTTATGCTGCCCACGTGTCTGGCGTTTATGATCGGGTTCGTGATCCCCTTTATCCAGGGTTTCTATCTCTCGTTCTGCCAGTTTATTACCATCAACAACACGCACTTTGTCGGTATCGAGAACTACGTGCGCGCGCTGTCCGATCCGCAGTTCTCCACGTCGTTCTTCTTTACCGTGGCGTTTGCCTTCCTGTCGACGGTGCTCATCAACGTGATCGCCCTGGCCATTGCGCAGGCGCTCACCCGCAAAGCGCTCAAAGGCACCAACATCTTCCGTACGATCTTCTTTATGCCTAACCTGATCGGCGGCATCGTGCTGGGCTACATTTGGCAGATTCTGATCAACTGCCTGCTCTCCAATGTGGGCGCCCAGCTCATCGCCCTTAACTCTGCTGCTGGCTTCTGGGGCCTTATCATCCTGACCCTGTGGCAGCAGGTCGGCTACATGATGATCATCTACATCGCTGGTCTGCAGTCCATTCCGTCCGACTACATCGAGGCCGCCAAGGTCGACGGTGCCACGGCATGGCAGACGTTTTGGAAGGTTAAGATCCCTAACCTGATGCCGACCATCACCATCTGCCTGTTCCTGTCCATCACCAACGGCTTTAAGCTGTTCGACCAGAACCTCGCCCTTACCGGCGGCGCCCCCGCGCACTCCACCGAGATGCTCGCCCTGAACATCTACAACACGTTCTATTCGCGTGCCGGTATCGCATGGCAGGGCATTGGTCAGGCCAAGGCGGTTATCTTCTGCATCCTGGTCGTGGCCATCTCCATGATCCAGCTTAAGGCCACGAGGTCCAAGGAGGTGCAGCAGTAATGAAACGCGATAAGGTTATCAACCGCGCGCTCTCGATTTTCTTTACGATCCTGTCGCTCGCGTGGATCTACCCCGTGTTCATGATTGCGCTCAATTCCTTTAAGAAAGCGACCGCAATCAGCACCACCACGGCATTCGATCTGCTCACGCCCGAGACGTTCAACGGCCTCGCAAACTACATGCACGCCCTTAACGAGCAGGGCTTTGCCTCGGCATTTATGTACTCGCTCATCATCACGGTCACGTCGGTCGTGCTGATCTTGGTGTGCTGCTCCATGTGCGCTTGGTACGTGGTTCGTGTCAACAACAAGATCTCGAACTTCTTCTATTACCTGTTCGTGTTCTCGATGGTCGTGCCGTTCCAGATGCTCATGTTCACGCTGTCCAATTTGGCGGACCGCATCGGCTTCAACACGCCGTTCAACATCTGCTTTATCTATCTGGGCTTTGGCGCGGGCCTGGCGGTCTTTATGTTCGCCGGTTTTGTAAAGAACATCCCGCTCGAGATCGAGGAGGCGGCCATGATTGATGGCTGCAACCCGGTCCAGGTGTTCTTTAAGATCGTCCTTCCCATCATGAAGCCCACCTATCTTTCGGTCGGCATCCTCGAGACCATGTGGGTCTGGAACGACTATCTGCTGCCCTACCTTACGCTCGACTCCACCAAGTACAAGACCATTCCTATCTTGATCCAGTACTTCCGCGGCGGCTACGGCCACGTCGAGCTCGGCCCCATGATGGCCTGCATCATGATGGTCGTTATCCCCATCGTTATCATGTACATCCTCTGTCAGAAGTACATCATCGACGGCGTGGTGGCAGGTGCCGTCAAGGGCTGATGCCGTAACTGTTTTGCAAGTTTCTGCGGCGCCCCTCAGCGCGGCGCCGCATATCGAAAGGTAGAGACATGGCCGAGATCGTTCTCAAACATGTTCAGAAGGTGTATCCCAACAACGAGTCAAAAAAGAAAGGCTTCTTTGGCAAAAAGAAGAAGACCGAGGAGAAGAAGCACAACCTCAAGGTTACCGAGGACGGTGTGCTCGCTGTAGAGGACTTCAACCTCACCGTTCACGACCAGGAGTTCGTCGTCCTCGTTGGCCCCTCTGGCTGCGGTAAGTCCACGACGATGCGCATGGTCGCCGGCCTGGAGGACATTACCTCGGGCGATGTGCTCATCGACGGCAAGCGTGTCAACGACGTGGCGCCCAAGGACCGCGACATCGCCATGGTGTTCCAGAGCTACGCTCTGTACCCCAATATGACGGTGTACGAGAACATGGCATTTACGCTCGAGCTCAAGAAGGTTCCCAAGGACGAGATCGACCGCAAGGTTCGCTCTGCTGCCGAGATTCTGGGCATTACCGAGTACCTCGACCGTAAGCCCAAGGCGCTCTCCGGCGGCCAGCGCCAGCGTGTCGCTATCGGCCGCGCCATCGTGCGTGACCCCAAGGTCTTCCTGATGGACGAGCCGCTGTCCAACCTGGACGCCAAGCTGCGTAACCAGATGCGTGCCGAGCTCATCAAGCTGCGCCACGAGATCAAGGGCACGTTCATTTATGTTACTCACGACCAGACCGAGGCTATGACCCTCGGTGACCGTATCGTGGTCATGAAGGACGGCGTTGTCCAGCAGATCGCCACGCCGCAGGAGGTCTTCAACCATCCCGCGAACATCTTCGTCGCCGGCTTCATCGGCGTGCCGCAGATGAACTTCTTCGATGCCCAGCTGGTGCGCTCGGGCAACGGCTTTACCGTCAAGACCGAGGATATGAACGTGGCGCTCGCCCTCGAGACTTGCGCTCAGCTTGCCCTCAACTGGGACGGCGGCGACGTGAAGGAGATTACGGCCGGCGTGCGTCCCGAGCAGATTCTGCTTGCCGACAAGGGCGAGGAGGGCGCGCTCCAGGGTACCGTCGAGGTGACCGAGCTCATGGGCTCGACCGAGCATGTCCACGTGACCGCTCCCGACGGCCAGTTTGTCCTGATTATCCCCGTCGTCGACCTCGAGGCCAAGGGCGCGCTCAAGGCTGGCGACACCATCTGGTTCAAGTTTGAGAAGAACGCGACCCACCTCTTCGATAAGGTCTCTGGCAAGAACCTTATCTAGGCCCGGTGCATCCAGGCCCTCCCTTTGGGCGACTGCGGTATTGCCATCCTTTTGCCGCGGTCACATATAAGGCTCCCCTCCCGTCCACTGGGCGAGAGGGGAGCCTTTCTTTGTGTTGGGGCTGTCTGACCGGTCGTTTGTCTCGATCTGTAACGGGTGAGGGTGATTTCGGACGTTAGATGTTACAGATCGAGACGGTTCCGCTGAGCTAACCATTTCATCTAAATCTGTAACACCAAAGGTGAATTTCAGCTGCTAGATGTTACAGATTGAGATAAACCCAAGGGGAGGGGCCGGTATGTCTCGATCTGTAACAGCTGGGACCGTTTTGGTTGAGTAGTTGTTACAGATTGAGATTGTTTGGTCGAGTCGGGTCACAGGGTAACGTACGGGCACAAAAAACGGAGCCGTGTTGCCACGACTCCGTTTCTCAAGAGGATGGGTAAGGGAAGTGAAATTAGTTCAGGTGCCAAATCTCGTCGTTGTACTGGGAGATGGTGCGGTCGGACGAGAAGGTGCCGGCGTTGGCGATATTGATGAGCGCCTTGCGCATCCAGGCGTCCTGGTCCTCGTAGTCGGCCAGCACGCGCTCCTTGGTCTGGATGTACTCCTCAATGTCGAGCAGGGCCATAAACCAGTCCTTGCCCTTAATGTCATCGTGCAGGCGCTGCAGGCGCTCGGCATTGCCGGTCGCCATAAAGGCCGGGTTGGTGATGAAGTCCACCAGCAGTTTAATGCCGGGCTTGCGGTAGAGCACACCGGCGTCATAGGTGCCGTCGGCATAGAGCTGCTCGACCTGTTTGGACGAGGCACCAAAGGTGTAGATGTTCTCGTCGCCCACGAGCTCGGCAATCTCCACGTTGGCACCGTCGAGCGTGCACAGGGTTAGGGCGCCGTTGAGCATGAACTTCATGTTGGAGGTGCCGCTCGCCTCCTTGGAGGCCAGGCTGATCTGCTCGGAGATGTCAGCGGCGGGGATCACGCGCTCGGCGGCGGTGACGTTGTAGTTCTCGATCATGACAACCTGCAGGTAGGGAGCCACGTCGGGGTCGTTTGCAATCCACTGCGACAGCGTCAAGATCAGATGGATGATGTCCTGCGCGATAGTGTAGGCAGGCGCCGCCTTGCCGCCAAAGATGATGGTGACGGGGTGCTTAGGTCTGTTGCCGTTCTTGATATCGAGGTACTTCCAGATGATGTAGAGCGCGAGCATCTGCTGGCGCTTGTACTCGTGGATGCGCTTGACCTGGACATCGATGATGGCGTTGGAGGGAATGGTCACGCCCTGCTCGAGCGCCATGAACTGGCGCATGATGGCTTTGGCCTCGACCTTGGTGGCGGCCAGGCGCTCAAGAACGTCCTTGTCGTCAGCGAACTTGGCGAGTTTGCTCAGATCGCCGGTGCTGCGCCAGTCGGTGCCGATCACATCGTCGAGCAGGCTGGCGAGCGCGGGGTTGGCCCCATGGACCCAGCGGCGGAAGGTGATGCCGTTGGTCTTGTTGGAGAACTTCTCGGGATAGATTTCGTAGAACGGATGAAGCTCGGTGTCCTCCAGGATCTTGGTGTGGAGGGCGGCTACGCCGTTGATGGAGAAGCCAAAGTGGATGTCCATGTGGGCCATGTGGACGGTATCGTGTTCGTCGATGATGGCGACGCGCGGGTCATCGTGCTCGGCCTTCGCGATCTCATCGAGCTTGACGATAATGTCGGCGATGGCAGGGGAGACCTTCTGCAGGCTGGCGAGCGGCCACTTCTCGAGCGCCTCGGCAAGAATCGTGTGGTTAGTGTAGGCGACCATGGAGCGTACGATGGTCACGGCCTCGTCAAACTCGATGTCGTGCTCGGTGGTGAGCAAGCGAATGAGCTCGGGGATGACCATGGTGGGGTGCGTGTCGTTAATTTGGACCACGGCGTAGTCGGCCAGATCGTGCAGGTTGCTGCCGCGCTCGACGGCCTCGTCGATCAGGAGCTGGGCGGCGTTGCTCACCATGAAGTATTCCTGGTAGATGCGAAGCAGGCGGCCCTGCTCGTCGGAATCGTCGGGGTAGAGGAACAAGGTGAGGTTCTTGGCGATCTCGGTCTTGTCGAAGTCGATGGAGCTGCCGGGGACCAGGCCGTCGTCGACGCTCGCCAGGTCGAACAGGCGCAGGCGGTTCTTGGTGGGCTGGCCGTAACCGGGCACATCGATGTTGACGAGCTTGGAAGTAACGGCAAAATCGCCGAACTCGACGGTGTAGGAGCGGTCATCGTCGACTAGGATGTCCTGCTCACCGAGCCACTCGTCGGGGACGGCCTTCTGCTGGTTGTCGACAAAGCGCTGACGGAACAGACCGTAGTGATAGTTGAGGCCCACGCCATCGCCGGTCAAGCCCAGCGTGGCGATGGAATCCAGGAAGCATGCGGCCAAGCGGCCCAGGCCGCCGTTGCCGAGTGACGGCTCGACCTCGAACTCCTCGATCTTGTTGAGGTCGTGGCCTGCGGCGGTGAGCTGGTCCTTAACCTCGTCGTAGATGCCGAGGTCGATCATGTTGTTGATGAGCAGCTTGCCGATCAAAAATTCGGCGGAAATGTAATAGAGCTTTTTCTTGCCGTTGTTGAGCGGGCGGGCGGCGGAGCGCTCCTGCACGAGTTTGACCAGCAGCTTGTAAATGCGACGGTCGTCGAGCTGCTCGAGCGAGGTGCCAAAAGACTGCTCGGCGAGTTCCATGAGGTTAATTTGGGGCATGTTTTCTCCTGTGATGGGTTGTTTCATGTCTGCAATTCATAAGAAGCCCGCGCGAGGGGATTGGGGTGGCCTCGCGCGGGAAAAGCAAGCGCGTCCGCACGGTGGGGAGGGGTCGGGCGCGGTAGCTCCTATTGAGGAAGCTCGATTTCGGCTTCCGACGGGATGCGGAAGTAGGTCTCGGTCCAGTCGGTGAGTTTGTGCTCGAGCTCGCGGGTGATGGCGCCGTCGAGCATGCGCCAGGTCCAGTTGCCGCCCAGCGTGGCAGGGGTGTTGATGCGCGCCTCGTTGCCCAAGTTGAGCAAATCCTGCATGGTGTAGATGCACGTGTCGCTCACGCTGGCGGCGATGGTGCGGTTGAGTGCATCTGCCATGGGTTCGCCGGCCTGCTGATGGGTGTACAGGGCTGCCTGCTCGCGCTGACGCGGGGTGGCCGTTCCCTCAAACCAACCGCGCGCCGTCTCGTTGTCGTGGGTGCCCACATAGGCGACGGTGTTGGCGATGTAGTTATGCGGCAGGTAGTACGAGTTGGTGCCCTCAAAGGCAAACTGCAGGATCTTCATGCCGGGGAAGCCCGAGTTGTCGCGCATGTCGATGACGCCGGGGGTGAGGAAGCCCAGGTCCTCGGCGATGATGGGCAGCGTGCCGAGCTTTTCCTCGAGCGTCTTGAAGAACTTGAGGCCGGGACCCTGCGTCCACGAACCGTAGGACGAATCGGGCGAGGAGAACGGCACCTCCCAATAGGCCTCGAAGCCGCGGAAGTGATCCAGGCGGATGACGTCGTACATGTCGAGGGCGGCGCGAATGCGGCCCTCCCACCAGGAGAAGCCGTCGGACTCCATGGCGTCCCAGTCGTAGATGGGGTTGCCCCAGTACTGGCCGGTGGCCGAGAACTGGTCGGGCGGCGTGCCGGCGACGCTCACGGGATTGCCGGCGGCGTCGATCTTAAAGAGCTCAGGCGTCGCCCACATCTCGACGGAGTCACGCGAGACATAGATGGGCAGGTCGCCGATGATGAGAATGTCGCGCTCGTTGGCATAGGCCTTGAGGCGGCTCCACTGGCGATCGAAGAAGTACTGCGTCATCTGGTGGTAGAGCATACGCGCCGGATGGTCGGCGCAGACCTTGGCGGAAGCCTCGCCGCGGGTGCGGAGCTCCGCGGGCCACTCCCAAAACGCCTTGAGACCGCACTCCTCTTTGACGGTCATGAACTCACAGTAGGGGATGAGCCAGTCCTCGTTGGCCTGGATAAAGTCATCGAAATCGGCCGGCTTGTCGGCAGCAAAGCGCTCAGCGGCGCGGTCGAGAATCTGACGGCGGCCGCCAAAGATAGCACCGTAGTCGACATTGCTGGGGTCGGATCCCAGATACACGCCATCGATATCGCGCTGCTCCAGATACCCTGCCTCGATAAGCTCGGCAAAGTCGATAAAGTTGGGGTTGCCTGCGCGGGCCGAGAACGACTGATAGGGCGAATCGCCATAGCTGGTCGTCGTAAGGGGCAGAATCTGCCAGTAATGTTGTTTGCACGAGGCGAGAAAATCGACGAAGTCGTAGGCATTCCAGCCAAAGCCGCCGATTCCGTATGGTCCGGGCAGAGATGAGACGGGCATGAGGACGCCGCTTGCACGCTCCATGAATGCGCTCACCAACCTTCTTGTTGTGGGGTCGGACTGCCGATGGGGGTGCAGTCCGCCTCCGATGTTCTGATTCGATACGCCTATTGTAAAACATGTTGTTTAAACATGTACAGGCAAGATAAAAAAGTTGGTCGATTTTCGGCGAATGGTTACATGCCATGAAAAAGCCCCGACCTCACAACGTGAGATCGGGGCAAGAGCGGTATGTAGGTTTTTACTACTCGGCGTCGGCGAAGCCGTTGGGGTTGTGGCTCTGCCAGTTCCAGCTATCGCGGCACATGTCCGCGATGTCGTACTGGGCCTTCCAGCCCATCATGCGCTCGGCCTTGGAGGCATCGCACCAGTTGGCAGCGATGTCGCCGGCGCGGCGCTCGCGGATCACGTAGGGCAGCTCCTTGCCACAAGCCTTGGAGAAGGCGGCGACGACCTCGAGTACCGAGGTGCCGGTGCCGGTGCCCAAGTTAAAGATCTCGACGCCGGTCTTGCCGTTCATCCAGTTAAGGGCGGCAACGTGACCAGAGGCCAGATCGCACACGTGGATGTAGTCGCGCACGCCGGTGCCGTCGGGGGTGGGGTAGTCGTTGCCAAAGACCTGAACGGCCTCGAGCTTGCCCACGGCGACCTGGGCGACATAGGGCACCAAGTTGTTGGGGATGCCCTTGGGGTCCTCGCCGATCAGACCCGACGGATGGGCGCCGATGGGGTTGAAGTAACGGAGCAGCACGACGTCCCACTCGGGGTCGGCGGTGTGGACGTCCATAAGGATCTGCTCGATCATCCACTTGGTCCAACCATAGGGGTTGGTCGCGGGCTTCTTAGGATCCTCCTCGGTGACGGGCGGGTTGTCCGGGTCGCCGTAGACGGTCGAGGAGCTCGAGAAGATGATGGACTTGCAGCCATGGTTGCGCATGACGTCGATGAGCACCAGGGTGTTCTCGATGTTGTTGTGATAGTACTCGACGGGCTTGCTCACCGACTCGCCGACGGCCTTAAAGCCGGCAAAGTGGATGACGCGGTCGATCTGATGGGTATCGAAGATCTTGTTCATCGCATCGCGGTCGAGCACGTTGGCCTCGTAGAAGGTGAGGTTCTTGGCGGCCTCGTCGCCCACGATGGTCTTGACGCGGTCGACGGCGACGGCGCTGGAGTTGGAGAGATCATCGACGATGACGACCTGGTAGCCACCCTCGAGCAGCTGAACGACGGTGTGCGAGCCGATAAAGCCGGCGCCACCGGTAACGAGGACACAGGTGTCTTTGGGGTCGAGTGCTTTGGACATGTAGTCTCCTATCGAATCAGGAACACTTCTTCAGGGGAGTATAGCGCAGGCAGGGACGCCCAAATCGTGCGCCGTAGGAAAAGCAGAGGATTGTGCTAACGTACTCATAGAAGAGCTTGCGTACGCATAACCTGATCTTTGGCATTTGCTTACGAGCCGCTGACCTTGCAGTTTCCTGCCGTTCGTGGAAATCGTTGGGACGCGCCATATGTACGCTAATATGTATGAGTTGAGCGACATATAAATAAGCATGTAACGGAGTACATATGTCACCAAACAGCGATTCCATCCTTTCCCAGGAGCTCTCGCGCCGCACTGCCCTCAAGGCCCTGTTCGGCGCCGCTTCTGCGGCAGTTCTTTTTGGCCTGCCCGCTCGCGCCCATGCGGCGGAGGCTTCCAAAGAAACCACCGATAAACTGAATGCCGCCCAGGCCCAGCTCGACGAGGTTCAGGCCCAGCTCGACAGCATCGCAAATGAGTATGCGGCGCTGGCCAACAAGAATGCCCAGACCCTCAACGACATCGAGAATGTCCAGGGCAAGATTGACGACACGCAGGCCCAGATCGATGAAAAGAAGGCCGAGCTCAAGAAGAAGCGCAACGACCTTTCCGATCGCGTGGCCGCCAGCTACAAGTCCGGCGGCACGAACATCCTGTCGCTGCTGCTGGCCTCTGGCTCGTTTGAGGAACTCGTCGCCAACGCGCATTACGTTGAGAAGATCAACAAGAGCGACCGCGACGCCATCGAGGACATTCAGACCATCCAGGAAGAGCTCGATGCGCAAAAGACCGAGCTCGAGTCGCAGAAGGCCGACTTAGAGAAGCTCAAGGACCAGCAGACTGCTCAGATGCAGGATATGCAGGCCAAGCAGCAAGAAGTCCAGACCGTGCTGAACGGTCTTTCCGACGACGTCAAGGAGCTCATGGCTCAGCGCGATTCCGAGATCCTCGCTGCTGCCCAGGCTGAGGAGGCCGCTAGGAAGGCTGCCGCTGCCGCGGCTGCCGCGAACAAGAACAATTCCTACTCGGGTGGTTCGAGCTCGGGTGGTGGATCGTACGCGCCCGGAACTCCGCAGCAGAATGCCGGCTCGGGCAAGCAGCAGGCTGTCGTCAACGCGTGCTACTCCACGCCTTCGCCGGGTCAGAACTGGTGCGCGGCGTGGGTCACCAATGTCTTCCGTAACGCCGGCGTTGGCTACTTTGGAGGCAATGCGTGCGACATGTTTAACGCCTGGTGCTATAGCTCCGACCGCTCGGCGCTGCAGGTGGGCATGATCGTGGCCGATTCCTCGCACAGCGGCACGGGTGCTCCGGGCCTTATCTACGGTCATGTGGGTATCTACGTTGGCGGCGGCATCGTTATGAGCAACGAGGGTGCCATTACGTCTAAGTCGCTTGATTCGTTTATTAGCTTCTATGGCACTGGCTCTGGCGTGCGTTGGGGCTGGCTCGGCGGTATTGCGCTGTCGTAGCTGCGGTTTGAAGCAAGTTGGTCCGGGACTGGGGGCGAGGCGTGACACACCGGACCGGATTATCTGAATAAATATGGTGAAGGCCCCTTTCGGGGCCTTCTTTTTATAAAAATTCGCCTACTCGGTGGACTTCGGGTTCTAGGTCTACGTTGAATTGGTCTTTGACGGTTGCCTGGATGTGGCGGATGAGTTCGTCGACATCGGCGGCGGTGGCGTGGTCGGCGTTGACGATGAAGCCACAGTGCTTCTCGCTCACCTGCGCGCCGCCAACGGCGTGTCCTCGCAGGCCGGCATCCATGATGAGTTTGCCGGCAAAGTAACCCTCGGGGCGCTTGAAAGTGGAGCCGGCACTCGGCATGTCGAGCGGCTGCTTGTCCTCGCGGCGCTGGCGGTAGTCGTCCATGTCGGCCTTGATCATCGCGGCGTTGCCCGGGGCGAGATTGAAGGTGGCCGAAAGCACGATAAAGCCGTCATCGGCGATGCGGCTCTTTCGATAACCCAGGTTGAGCTCGTCGACATCGAACTCGATGATATTGCCGCTGCCGCGGGTGCCGTCGTCGAGCTGGCGAGCGGGTTTGTAGACGCGCACGGACTCCAGCACATCGGCCATGCAGGCACCGTAGGCACCGGCGTTCATGTAGCAGGCGCCGCCGACCGATCCGGGGATGCCCGAGATGGGCTCCATGCCGGTGAGACAGGCCTCGGCTGCCGCGGCTGCGACATCGGAAAGCAGCGCGCCGGCTGCCGCCGTGACGTGCGTGCCGTCGATCGTAATGTCGGAGAGGCCTTCGCCCAGCGCCACGACGACGCCGCGGATGCCCTTGTCGCCGACGAGTAGGTCGGAGCCGTTGCCCACGATGGTGAGGGGCAGATCGCAGCGATAGCAGGTATCGAGCGTGGCGACGAGGCCCTGCTCGGTATCGGGCGTGACAAAGACGTCGGCCGGGCCGCCGATCTTAAACGTGGTGTGCTCGCGCATGGGCTCGCTCATCAGTACGTTGTCCTCGCCGGCAACGCCAGCAAGCGCGCACAGCAGGTCCTCGTTAAAAAAGTCGTTCTCGTGCATACGAATATCCGCCTTTTGGTGGTCGTTGTCATCAATCGATTGCAATATACCCCACCCGGACGGATTTGGTGCGCTGGCGGCGATAAAACAGCCGTCTACCGGATTGGTAAAGTGTTTATCACCGAGGTAGAGGGGTAGTCGCTATACTTTCAAGAGATTGCGCGTAAACCCGGAAGGAGCGAGATGGCCAACAAAGTCACCCTCAAGCAGATCGCCCAGGAGGTGGGGCTTTCCCCCTCGTCGGTCTCGCTTGTTCTCAATAATCGGCCCTGTCGCATCTCGGAAGAAAACCGCAAGCTCATCAAGGAGGTCGCGGCGCGCAACCACTATGTCCCCAACCAGATTGCGCGTAGTCTGGTCATGCGCGAGTCGCGCACGCTGGGCCTTATCGTCCCTAACATCGAGAGCCGCTTTTTTGCCTCGCTCGCCGGTAGCCTGGAAAAGCGCTGCCGCGAGGACGGCTATGCGCTCTTCATTACCAGCTCGGGTGGAAGTGCCGACGACGATCTGGAGCTGCTGCGCCAGCTGGTAACGCGCGGCGTTGATGGCGTCTTCCTGGTCGTGGGCGACGAGTTCTCCGACGACCGCGCCCTGCGCGAAGAAGTCAGCCATCTGCCTATCCCTGCCGTGATGGTCGACCGCGCCATTGAGGGGCTCGAGTGCGACAAGGTGATGTTCGACCACGAGATGGGTGGCTACATGGCCACTCGCTATCTGATCGAGCAGGGCCACCGTCGCATTGCCTGCCTGGTTAACGCGCGCCGTTCCAATACGGGGCGTAAGCGACTTGCCGGCTATGAGCGCGCGCTGCGCGAGGTTGGCCTGCCTATCGACGCACGTTTGGAGTTTGAGAGCGAGTACTACATTCCGAGTGCCTACGAGGCCTCGGAGGCGGTGCTCGCAACTGATGCCACCGCTGTGTTCGCAAGTTCGGATAACATCGCCCTCGGTCTGCTCAAGCGCTTGCACGAGATGGGGAAGAGCATCCCGGGCGATATCTCGGTGGTGAGCTATGACAACTCGGCGGCCGACGTTCTCTTTGAGCCGGCGCTGACCGCCATTGAGCAGGATCCTGGTGTCCTTGCGGAGCATGCTTTTGGCTGCATGTCCAAGCGTCTTGCCGGTAGGGGCGGCAGGCGTGCCGAAGAGGTCGTCCTGGAGCCGGCGCTTATCGTTAAGGGCAGCGTGCTCGAACTTACTAAACACAACTAAACGCGTTTATCAATTTACAGAGACTGAATGTGGAGCACCTGTGACAGACAATGCCGCAGGTGAATGTCTGCTTTTGCCTGTCCATATGGCAAATCAGCATGGTAAAACGTTTTTTCACCATGATAAAACGTTTTAGCAAATATACTAGTCCCAACGAAAGGTTGCCGTATTGGAGGGTGACCGCACAGCGAAGGGACATAAACAATGGCTAAAACACTGGGGACGCCGTGGCAAAAGCTGGGCCACGAGGTACCGGCTTCCGAGCTCGAGGGCGTCGACCTGTATTGGCGCGCATCGAACTATCTGTCCGTCGGTCAGATCTACCTTCGCTCCAACCCGTTGATGCGCAGCGACTTTGTCGACGAGAAAACCGGTGAGGTGCGCGACTTTGGTCGCCCGGACGTTAAGCACCGCCTGGTCGGTCACTGGGGCACCACGCCCGGCATCAACTTCCTGTTCGGCCACGTCAACCGCCTTATTGCCGACCACAACCAGAACGCCATTTTCTTGATGGGCCCGGGCCACGGTGGCCCTGCCGGCACCGCCCAGTCGCTGCTCGATGGCACCTACCGCGAGATCCGCCCCGACATCACCAATGACGAGGCCGGCCTGCAGAAGTTCTTCCGTCAGTTCTCCTACCCCGGCGGCATTCCGAGCCACTTTGCGCCCGAGACGCCCGGCTCCATCCATGAGGGCGGTGAGCTCGGCTACACGCTCAGCCATGCCTACGGCGCCGTCATGGACAACCCGAGTCTGCTGGCCGTGGCCGTGGTGGGCGACGGCGAGTCCGAGACCGGTCCGCTCGCGACTTCTTGGCAGTCCAACAAGCTCGTGAACCCGGCAACCGACGGTATCGTCCTGCCGATCCTGCACCTCAACGGCTATAAGATCGCCAACCCCACCATTCTTGCCCGCGTGTCCGACGAAGAACTCACCAAGTTCTTTGAGGGCATGGGCTATAAGCCGCACTTCTTTGTCGCCGGTTTTGACGACGAGAGCCATGCAAGCATCCACGAGCGTTTCGCTGCCCTGTTTGAGCAGGTCTTCGATGAGATCTGCGACATCAAGGCCACCGCACAGGCCCAGGTCGCCGCAGGCGAGACCGTGGTCCGCCCGGCCTACCCCATGATTGTGTTCCGTACGCCCAAGGGTTGGACCTGCCCCAAGCAGATTGACGGCAAGAAGACCGAGGACTCCTGGCGCGCGCATCAGGTGCCGCTGGCGAGTGCCAAGGACACCCACGAGCACTTCCGCGTGCTGCGCGAGTGGCTGCGCTCCTACAGGCCCGAGGAGCTCTTTACGCCCGAGGGCCAGGTGCGCCCCGAGGTGACGGCCTTTATGCCGACCGGCGAGCTGCGCATCGGCGCCAATCCCAACGCAAACGGCGGCAAGGTGCGCCGCGAGCTCGAGCTGCCCGATATTCACGCTCACGAGATTCCCGTCGCCGAGAAAGGCCACGGCTGGGGTTCCACCGAGGCCGCCCGCGTCTTTGGCGAGTACACTGCCGACGTTCTGGCCAAGAACATGGACGACTTCCGCATCTTTGGTCCCGACGAGACCGCGTCTAACCGCCTGCAGGCCGCCTACAAGGTGACCAAGAAGCAGTGGGATGCCGGCTTCTACGAGGACGAGGCCAACGACGAGCTGCTGGCCGGTTCCGGTAAGGTTGTCGAGCAGCTGTCCGAGCACCAGTGCGAGGGCTTCCTCGAGGCCTACGTGCTCACCGGCCGCTCGGGTGTGTGGAGCTCCTACGAGAGCTTTGTCCACGTGGTCGATTCCATGGTCAACCAGCACTGCAAGTGGCTCGAGGCTACCAAGCGCGAGATTCCGTGGCGTGCTCCCATCAGCGGTCTCAACATTTTGCTGTCGAGCCACGTGTGGCGCCAAGACCACAACGGCTTCTCGCACCAGGATCCCGGCTTTATCGACCTGCTGCTCAACAAAGCCAACGACACGCATATCGTGAATGCCTACTATCCGGCCGACGCCAACATGGCGCTTGCTGTGGCCGAGCGCGTCTACCAGTCTACCGACTGCGTCAACGCCATCTTCTGCGGCAAGCAGCCCGCCCCGACCTTCCAGACGGTCGACGAGGCAAAGGCCGAGCTCGCCGAGGGCGTCGCGACTTGGGAGTGGGCATCGACTGCCGACTCGCTCGCCGAGGCCGACGTCGTGGTTGCCACTTGCGGTGACGTGCCGACGCTCGAGGCTCTGGCTGCAACCGATATGCTGCGCGAGCTGGGCATTAAGGTGTGGTTCGTCAACGTGGTCGATCTGCTCAAGATTCAGAACGTCTGCGAGAACGACCAGGCCATCAGCGATGAGCGCTGGGCTGAGCTGTTCGGCTGCGGTGAGAAGCCCGTGCTCTTCGCATTCCACGCCTATGCCGGCACGATTCGCCGCCTGATCTGGAACCGCCCCGGTCACGACGCCTTCCGCGTCCACGGCTACGAGGAGAAGGGCTCCACGACCACGCCGTTCGACATGCTGCGCCTGAATAACATGGACCGCTGGGCCCTGGCCGCCGACGTGCTGCGCATGGTCGACGCCGATAAGTTTGCCGAGCAGATTGATGAGTGGGAGGCTTTCCGCACCGAGGCCTTTGAGTTCGCGTGCGACGAGGGCTTCGATCACCCGGCCTTTACCGACTGGGTCTGGCCCGACGCCGCTGCCGCAACCGCAGCCGACGGCGCGCTCTCCGCAACGCAAATGACCGCGGGCGACAACGAATAGCATCCGGGACGGTCTCGCGCTGGGGCCTGCTCCGGGAGGGTTGCCTTGCTCCGGGAAGTGGGCTTCGCGAACTTCCAAAACCAAGCACCCCGTCCCCGCCCTCGTCTGTAAACTTTTCCGCTGGGCGAGCGGGGCCGCGGGCAATCCGCTCCAATGTTTCCAAATGAATACGCTGTGAGCCGAGGAGGACGATTCTCCCCGCAAACACTCTAGTATGCTAAAGTACCC
>OHZC01000185.1_pt1 | contig 27276 bp, 14 predicted proteins | sample 1580361 | NCBI WGS metagenome assembly OHZC01 (sample SAMEA3882532, study PRJEB24775) | human gut metagenome | biome: human-associated habitat; feature: intestine environment; material: feces | place: Netherlands | collected 2009/2010
GGGTGCATCACCGCATTTTGGCAGCCACAAATATTCCGGTGGTGCGGTGGGCGTTGCCACTTTGCGCCGGGACGGTTTTGCCGCGATGGTGACAGAAAACGGCAACGGTACGTTGCTGACGGAAAAACTGACCTATGCAGGCAATCATTTCTTTGTTAACGCGGATTGCAGCCAGGGTGAGCTGTGGGCGGAACTGCTGGATGCGGAAGGACATCCGCTGCCGGGCTATACCCGTGCGGAATGCTGCACCCTGCGCGGCAAGGACAGCACCCGCTGGGAACTGCACTGGAATGCTAAGGGCGAGCAGACTCCTTGGCCGCAGGTGATGAGAGTCCGGTTTGGCTTGCAAAATGCCAAGCTGTACGCCTTCTGGATCACCGACAGCGCCGAGGGCAAGAGCCATGGTTACCTTGCGGCAGGTTCCCCCGAAGCCAATGCCCGGGGCAAAGACGAATAACCCTAAATACAAAGCGGTATGCGGATACGCATACCGCTTTTGCTGTAGCAGGCAAAATTGAAGATTGAATCTACCCACCCAATATGCTATACTACTATCATGGTGTGCCCTGGTTTAGGGGCGTTTTGGGTTGTAGATAGGGAAAGGAATCATCGATGAAAATAGGATTTGACAACGACAAATATCTTGCGATGCAGTCTGAGCATATCCGCGAGCGCATCAAGAAGTTTGACAATAAGCTGTATCTGGAATTCGGCGGCAAGCTGTTCGACGATTACCACGCCTCCCGCGTGCTGCCCGGCTTTCAGCCGGACTCCAAGCTGCAAATGCTTTTGCAGCTCAAGGAGCAGGCCGAGGTCGTCATCGTCATCAGCGCCGAGGACATCGTCGCCAACAAGATGCGCGGTGACTACGGCATCACCTACGATGTGGACGTGCTGCGCCTGATCGATGCCTTCCAGGGCGTCGGCCTGTTTGTGGGCAGCGTCTGCGTGACGAAGTACACCGATGCGCCCGAGGTCACGGCGTTTGAGCAGAAGCTCAACGGCCTGGGCATCCGCACCTTCCGCCACTACAAGATTCCCGGCTACCCCAACGACGTGGCCCACATCGTCAGCGATGACGGCTACGGCAAGAACGATTACATCGAGACCGAGCGCCCGCTGGTGGTCATCACGGCCCCCGGCCCCGGCAGCGGCAAGATGGCGGTCTGCCTGTCCCAGCTCTACCATGAGTACAAGCGCGGTGTCAAGGCGGGCTACGCCAAGTTCGAGACCTTCCCCATCTGGAATCTGCCCCTCAAGCATCCCGTCAACCTGGCCTACGAGGCCGCCACCGCCGATCTGAACGACGTCAACATGATCGACCCGTTCCATCTGGAAGCCTACGGTAAGACGACGGTCAACTACAACCGCGATGTGGAGATTTTCCCTGTCGTCAATGCAATGTTTGAGCTGATCGCAGGCAAGAGCCCTTATCGCTCTCCGACAGATATGGGTGTCAACATGGCAGGCAACTGCATCATCGATGACGATGTCTGCCGTGAAGCGTCGCTGAATGAGATCGTGCGCCGGTATTTCAAGTGCCTCTGCGACCAGAAGGCCAGCGGTGTTGTCAAGCCGGAGCGTTTCAAGCTCGAGCTGCTCATGAACCAGGCGGGCATTGCCCTGGGTGAGCGTGAGGTCGAAAAGCGTGCCCATGCCATGTCCGAAGCCACTGACGGTCAGCCTGCCGCTGCGATTGAACTGGCCGACGGCACGATTGTCACAGGAAAGACCGGCCCGCTGCTGGGTGCGGCATCCTCGGCCCTGCTGAACGCGCTGAAAAAGCTGGCCGGCATCGATCAGGAGACCGATCTGGTTTCCGCCCGCGCCATCGAACCGATCCAGACGCTCAAGACGAACTACCTCGGCAGCAGAAACCCGCGCCTGCACACCGACGAGATTCTGATCGCCCTGTCCAGCTCGGTCTCCGAAAATGAATACGCCGCCAAGGCCATGGAGCAGATCCCCAACCTGAAGGGCTGCGACATCCATTCCACCGTCATCCTCTCCAGCGTGGATGCTGACACTTTAAAGAAACTCGGCATGTACCTGACCTGCGAACCAACCTATGAGGAAGACGACAGAATGTACCATAAAAAGTAAGCTATATAAATAAGTAGAGGAGAGGCCCGCCTCTCCTCTTTTGTTGTAGTGGGAAAATTCACCCCTCCCGCGCATCCTTCCGGTAAGCAACTAATTAATCAATTCACCACCCTGTAGGGGCCGGGCATGCCCGGCCCGCAACCCTGCCATTACCACCCCGTATCCTTTGCATCGTAGGGCGGCAAGCCACAGGGCCTTTGCATAACCGCCCTGCCCCCTCAAACATAAAAATAACCTGCCTGCGACCTCTCGCAGGTAGGTTATTTTTTTAGTTCCTTTTCTTCTAAGAAAAGGAACAAATCCCTGTCTCGTAAAAAATTACTTCCGGTCAATCGCCACAACCACGCCGGCCAGCGCCAGCAGGGCCAGCAGGTTCGGCACGGCCATCAGGCCGTTGAACAGGTCGGCCAGTGCCCAGACCAGATCGACCTTCAGGGTCGAGCCGACCAGAATGAACGCAACTACAATAATGCTGTACACCGGCAGCAGCTTCTCGCCGAACAGCGCCTTGAAGTTCGACTGGCCGAAGAAATACCAGCCGATGATCGTCGAAAACGCGAAAAAGAACATGCACACCGCGATGAAGATCGGCCCAAAGCCGCCGAACGCCTGGCTGAAGGCGGCCTGGGTCAGCACCGTGCCGGTCATGCCCTGCGGGATCAGGCCGGACGTGATCAGCACCAGGCCGGTCAGCGTCAGCACAACGAACGTGTCAACGAACACGCCCAGGATCGCCACAGCGCCCTGGTCCTGCGGGCGCTCGACCTTGGCCAGCGCGTGGGCGTGGGGCGTCGAGCCAAGGCCCGCCTCGTTGGAGAACAGGCCGCGGGCCACGCCGAAACGCATGGACTGCTGCACGGTCACGCCAGCAATGCCGCCCGCCATGGCCTGCGGCTCAAACGCCAGCACAAACACCTGCGCCAGTGCGCCGGGCAGCGCCTTGGCGTTGATGACCAGAATGACGATGCAGCCCAGAATGTAAAATGCCGCCATGATCGGCACAACTTTTTCCGTTACAGCGGCAATTCTCTGCACGCCGCCCAGGAAGATGAACGCCGCAATGGCCGCCACCACGAAGCCCACCGCCAGCCGGTTCAGGCCAAAGGCGTTGTGGAACGCATCACCGATGGAGTTGGACTGTACCATGTTGCCCATGAAGCCCAGCGCCAGAATGATGAGCACCGAGAACACCGTGGCCAGCACCTTGCCGACCTTGCCCTTGAACGCGGCGCGGATATAGTACGCCGGGCCGCCCGTGACATGGCCGTTCACCGTGGTCTTGTAGTGCTGTGCCAGCACGGCCTCGGCGTAAATGGTCGCCATGCCGAAAAACGCCGACACCCAGGTCCAGAACAGTGCGCCCGGGCCGCCGCTGACCAGCGCCGTGGCACAGCCCGTGATGTTGCCGGTGCCGACCTGCGCCGCAATGGCCGTCGTCAGCGCCTGAAAGCTGCTCATGCCCTCGGCGTCCGCCTTTTTGCCGCGCAGCGTAAAGCCGCCGAACACACGGCGGAAGCCCTCGCCAAAGCGGCGCACCTGCACGCCGCGCAGCCGCACGGTAAAGTACACGCCCGTGCCGACCAGCAAAAACAGCAGCAGCGAGTTCCACAGAACATCGCTGAACTGCTCAATAAACGTAGTAAATGCCGCCATACTGACCCCCATAACTTTTACATCCAAAATCCCCGCCGCAATGCGGGCGACTTATTTACTATACTATGAATTTGAAGTAAAGTCAAGTGTATTTGTGTGGCGCACACGCTGGCGGCTGTGTCCGGTAAACGGGCGCTTGCGGGAAGCCCGCGGGCCGGCCATGCCCGGCCCCTACAGGCAGTCCAAACTTCGCCGCAAAAAAATTTCAAAAGACCCCATCCGTGTCACAACTCGGACACAACCGGGTGGTATGATGGCGAAAACGGAACCGGAAAGGAGACAAACCATGAGAAAATTCGTCCTTCTGCTGGCCGCCGCGCTGGCCCTGACCGCCTGCACCGCCGCACCCGAGGTATCGTCCCCCGCCGAAGCTGCCCCGCCCGCCGAGACCGCAGCCATCGGCGAGGCCGCGACGGCGTTCCCGGTGGGGACGCTGCAAATGGCCATCCCGGAGGTGATGGACACAGGCACCGCCTCGGTTGAGATACCGTTCTCGGGCCTTGAGACAGAGCCGATTTTGAAGCTCGACTACGCGGCGGGCGTGCAGACAAAGCTCTGTGACATCGACCTGTCGCGGCAGATCCCGGTAGCCATCATGCAGCACGGGGACACGGTGGAATACTTCTGGGACTCCGAGGGCAGCACCGTGTTTGCCCACACGGCCATCCGCCCCGACGGCAGCGTCGAGGAGCAGACCATCCCGGAAAAATTTTACCCCAATTTCTACGACGAGTACGCGGCGTATGACATTTGGGGCACGACCTGCAAGCGGCTGGACTGGCAGACCGGCGAGCTGACCACCGCGTCGCTGCCGTTTGTGCAGTTGGATGGCGTTCCGGGTGCAGTCGGCAGCCGGGTGCTGCTGACCCGCATTGTGTCCGACACGCCGCTGCCGGAGGGCGAGGGCAACGAGGAAATGCTGGATGCCGTGCTGCAAAACTCGCTGCGGGAGTACGACCTCTACGATCCGGCGACGAACACGATTGAAAAGGTGTTCGACGAGCCGTACTACCCCGAGGACCACAACGAAAGCAAATCGTATCTGGGCTACTGCGGCGACAAGCTGTATTTTGGGGTCTCCTGCACGGACGGTGCGTCCGCACTCAGCCGGAAGAACACGCTGGTCAGCTATGACCGCACCGCGGGCACCTGGCAGGAGGAGTGCAGCGCCGACGCCAAGAGCGGGGAGTACAGCGGCTTCTGGCCGTTTTTGCAGGATGGCCGGCTCAAGCTGGTGGTGCTGTGGCGGGGGAAGGACACCCTGACGCTCTACAGCATCGACAACGGCGCACGGTACGAGATCCCCTATGAGGAGGCCGGGTCCGATGCCACCGGGAACAGGAATTTCCCGATAGCCCTGACCGACGATGGCCGCATTTTGGTGACGGACGGGTACATTGACCGCAGCGGCGTGGCCGCCAGCCGGTATGCGCTGATCGATTTGGGCGCGTATCTGGCGGGAAGCCGGGAGTATACCGCGGTGGAGATGTGGACGGAGTGAAGCGGTAAAATGCGGACCGCCGGCTATGGGCAATTTGTAGGGAGCGGTCTTGACCGCTCCGGGGGCCATGCGTGCGGGCACGCACCGTCCCACACACCTCCGCACGTAGGGGCCGGGCAGGCCCCTGCAACTCGACAAAATCAAAACGAGCCGCCCCAATCGTCGGGACGGCTCGTTTTTATGCGAATAAATTACTTATTCTTCTTGCTGGCGGCCTTCATGCGCAAGTCGTGGTCCAGGATGCGCTTGCGGATGCGCAGGTTCTCGGGGGTGACTTCCAGCAGCTCGTCGGGTGCCAGGAATTCAAGGCAGCCCTCGAGGCTGAACTTGGAGACAGGCACCAGACGCAGGGCGTCGTCGCTGCCGGAGGCGCGGGTGTTGGTCAGGTGCTTCGTCTTGCAGACGTTGACCGTGATGTCCTCGCCCGTCGGGGTGTAGCCGACGACCTCACCGGCGTAGACCTTCTCGCCTGCGTTGACGATCAGGGTGCCGCGCTGCTGGGCGTTGAACAGGCCGTAGGTGACGGCGTCGCCGGTATCAAAGCTGATGAGGGAGCCGGTGGAGCGGGTCTGGATGTCGCCGCACCATTCCTCGTAGCCGTCGAAGATCGTGTTCATGATGCCCTCGCCGTGGGTGTCGGTCAGGAACTGGCTGCGATAGCCGAACAGGCCGCGGCTGGGCATACGGAACTCGATGCGGGAGCGGCTGTTCATCATCTGCATGTTCATCAGGATGGCCTTGCGGGCGCCCAAAGCGGTCATGACGTTGCCCTGATAGGTCTCGGGCACGTCGACGACAACGCGCTCCATAGGCTCCATGACCTTGCCGTTCTCCTCGTGGGTCAGAACGTGCGGGGGGCTGACCTGCAGCTCATAGCCCTCGCGGCGCATCGTCTCGATCAGGATGGACAGGTGCATTTCGCCGCGGCCCATGACGCGGAAGGAATCGTTCGTGGCGGAATCCTCGACCTTCAGGGCGACGTCCTTCAGCAGCTCGCGCATCAGGCGGTCACGGATCTGGCGGGAGGTGACGTACTTGCCCTCCTTGCCGGCAAACGGGGAATCGTTGACCGAGAAGGTCATTTCCACCGTGGGATCGTTGATCTTGACAAAGGGCAGGGGCTGCACCTTGCTGGGGTCGCAGATCGTGTTGCCGATGGAAATATCGGGCAGACCTGCAAATGCGACGATGTCGCCGGCCTGGGCGCTCTCGATCGGCTCACGGCCATTGGCCTTGAAGTCGAACAGCTTGGTGATGCGGCCGCTCATGTGTACGTCGGGGTTGTGCCAGTCGCAGACCTGGATCGGGCTGCCGACCTTGATGACGCCGTTCTGCACGCGGCCAACGCCCATGCGGCCCACGAAGTCGTTGTAGTCAACGCTGGAGACCAGCATCTGCAGCGGCTCGTCGGGCTCGCCCTCCGGCGGCTGCACATATTTCAGGATAGTGTCAAACAGGGGCTTCAGGTCCGTGCCGGAGGCGGGATCGGTCCAGTCGTAGCTGGCCGTGCCGTTGCGCCCGGAGCAGAACACCATCGGGCTGTCCAGCTGCTCGTCGGTAGCGCCCAGGTCCATCAGCAGCTCCAAAATCTCGTCGATGACCTCGGCAATGCGGGCATCAGGACGGTCAATCTTGTTGACGGCGATGACCAGAGACAGGTTCTGCTGCAGAGCCTTCTGCAGAACAAAACGGGTCTGAGGCATGCAGCCCTCGGCTGCATCGACCAGCAGCAGAACGCCGTTGACCATCTTCAGCACGCGCTCGACCTCGCCGCCGAAGTCGGCGTGGCCCGGGGTGTCGACGATGTTGATCTTGACGCCGTTGTACTCGCAGGAGCAGTTCTTGGCCAGAATCGTGATGCCGCGCTCACGCTCGATGTCGCCGGAGTCCATGACGCGCTCGGCCACCTGCTGGTTGGCACGGAAAGCACCGGACTGCTTCAGCATCTGGTCGACCAGGGTGGTCTTGCCGTGGTCGACGTGCGCGATGATCGCGACGTTGCGGAGATTTTCCTGAATCATATACGTTCCCTCTCAAATTGAAAATGCCGATATACTGATATTTGCAGGGGCAAGGCCCCAATATCCACATACTATCTTATAATACGCTATAATGTGGTATTTGTCAAGAATCGCAAAACGCAAAAATGTGTGCTATAATATGGATTATTATAGTGATATTTTACACTAATTAAACCATACGGCTTTACATTCTCCTTGGCCCCCTCTGAGCGGTGGCCCGGAGGGCCGGAGGGCCGGAGGGAGAGAACCCTGCGGTCAGCTGCTGCTTTCCTGTTTACTCCTCATAGAACGTGATCTTCAGCAGCTCCTCGGGGGTGGTCTCGCCCTCGCGGACGAGCTGCAGGGCGGCCTCGCGCAGGCTCGTCATGCCCTGGTTGCGGCGGGCGGCCTCGGTCAGCTGCGCCTGCGTTGCCCCGGCGGAGATCAGTTCGCGCAGCTCACGGTTGATGATGACCAGCTCGTGGATGGCGATACGCCCGCGGTAGCCCGTGCCGTTGCACTGGGTACAGCCCGTGCCGCGGCGTACAAACGGGATGTCGGGGCCTAAGTAGGTGCGCTCCTCCGCCGTGACCGGCATCTGCTTGGCGCAGTGCGGGCAGACACGGCGCATCAGGCGCTGGGCCACGAGGCCCGCGACGGAGTTTGCGACCATGTACCGCTCGACACCCATGTCCTCCAAACGGACAATGGACGACAGTGCGTCGTTTGTGTGCAGCGTCGAGAAAACCATGTGGCCCGTGATGGCTGCACGCACCGAGATGGACGCCGTCTCGGCGTCGCGCGTCTCGCCGACCATGATAACGTCGGGGTCCTGGCGCAGCAGGGCGCGCAGACCGCTCTCGAACGTCAGACCGGCAATGTTGTTGACCTGCGTCTGGTTGATGCGGGCCAGGTTGCGCTCCACGGGGTCCTCAATCGTCGAGACGTTGACCTGCCGCTCGGCAATCGCCTGCAGGACCATGTACAGCGTCGTCGTTTTGCCGGAGCCTGTCGGTCCGGTCAGGTAGACGATGCCGTTCGGGCGGTTCAGCAGCGGCAGAAAGCGCTTGTAGGTCTCGTCGTTCATGCCGAAATGGCTGGCATTTTTGATGTAGGTGTTGCTGGACAGAATACGCAGAACGGCCTTCTCGCCAAAGACCGTCGGCAGGATCGAAACACGGACGTTGACGTCGGGGCCGGTCTCGAGGCGCGCGCGGAAATGGCCGTCCTGCGGGATGCGGTGCTCGGCAATGTCGAGATTCGACATGATCTTGATACGCGCGATCAGCGGCTGGTGCAAAGCACGCTGCAGCGTCACATAGTCAATAATGACGCCGTCGATGCGCATACGGACCTTCGTCTCGCCCTCGAACGGCTCGATGTGAATATCCGACGCCGTCGTCGTGACGGCACGCTGCACGAGGCTGTTCAGCAGACGGATGATGGGCGCGTCGAGGTCGCCGCCCTCGGCAGTCATGTCGATGGCCAGATCCTCGGTCTGGGCGGCGGCCATGTCGCTGTCGTTGGCGGTGCGGGCCGCCTTGCGGGCGCTGACCTCGGCGTAATAGTAGCGGATGGCACGGCGCAGCGGCTCCAGCTCGGCCAGCACGATCTCCGGTTCGAGGCCGGTCAGCTGGCGGATGTCCTCAAGGGCGTAGTAGTTCAGCGGGTCGTTGGCGGCAATCGTCAGCGCGCGCGGACTCTGCGCAATCGGCAGCATATCGTACTTCTGCGCAAGCTCCTGCGGGACCTTTTCAACGGCGGTCACATCGACGCTGGTATGCTCGATGTCGATCATTTTAAGCTGGAGGCGCTGGGCCAGTGCCTCCAGGACCTGACGCTCATTGACGTAGCCAAGCTCCTGCAAAGCCTGGCCGACGCGCAGGTCGCGGTGCTCTTTCTGGTAGGCAAGGGCGGTGTTCAGCTGGTCGGGCGTGATATAGCCGAACTCGATCAGAACGTCGCCGAGGCGGATGTTTTTCACGGCTGTACGCCTCCTTTGTCACAGAGGATCACGTTCAGGGATACATTGAACGCCGTGGCCGTCACGGCGCTGCCGTCGGTGTCGGCGAAGCTGCGGGTATCGATGGAGAAGGATACAAGCTGTACGGACGGGTAGTTCGCGGCCATGTCGTCCAGCATCGAAAGAAAATCACTGTCCTCGCCCGTGCAGCAGAAGCTGACCGCCACGCTGCGGTAATAGCCCGGCTGGTCATAGTCCGGGATGAGGTCGGAGGCTAAGATCTGCTGCAAAATGGCGTTGCCCTGGGCCGTCGTGTCGGCGGTGTCAGCGGTGATGCTGTCGTCGTCACTGTCGTCGTCACCGGCAAAGACGGACGCGGCTGCGCTGGGGGCAGCGCTCTGTCCGGCGTTCTCACTGGCGGTATAATAGGTAAGGCTCTGGGTCACGGGCTCGCCGATGGTCAGCGAGTCGGGCTGTAAATTGTGGTTCAGCTCCAGGCTTGTCACCAGCGTGTCCAGCTCGTCACTGCTCAGCAGGCTGTAGTAGCTGGCGTTGGCGGTCTGCAGTTCGCCCCAGTTGTTGTTTTTTTCGGCGGCGTAGGTGCCGGCCAGCATGATCGCATCCTGCATGGAGGTCTGGGCGTCCTGCGCCTCGCGCAGATCGGCGTCGGCCTGCTGGTGGTTCTCAATGCCCGGAATCAGCAGGAACCGGACAAAAAGCACAACGAACGCCAGCATCAGAACGACGTACAGCAGAATTTTATCGCGCTTTGTCATTGGTGCAATTTCCATAGCGCCCTCCTTTACTGCTGCGGCGCTGCCAGCACACAGCGCAGATCAATGGAATAGCCGTCGTCATCGGCCTTGTAGCCGGTGTAGCTGACGGTGGAAAACACCCCGCAGTTCTGCAGGGAACGGATGTAGGCCGGAATGTCGATGACCTGGGAGGAGTTCGCGTTAAAGAGCAGCTCGCCCGTCGATGCGTTGTAGTCGGTGAACTGGATCGTGATGCCGGACCCGCCGGCAGCCTCGACCCGGTGCAGCAGACTGCTGGTCACGTCGGGGTAGCTGTTCAGCAGCGCGGTCATCCCGTCGGAATAGTCGGTCAGCGAGCGGAACTGCGCCGCAGACTCGGAATCCTGCGTTGCGGCGCGGTATGGCTCGGTATTGTCGCTGCACCAGTTCAGGATGTCCTCCCGCTGGCTTTTCAGCATTGAGGTGTGCAGCGTCAGCACACCCCAGCCCAGCATGGAGACAGCCACGACAGCAAGGCCGGGCACCAGCGTCCGCAGGCCCTGGCTGCGGGACTCCGACTTGGCCGCACCGGCGGCCTTCTGCCAGCGCAGATAAAAGTTGTTCTGTTTCATAGCCATAATGATAAGCCCCCGGGGCAAGTATTTGCAGGTAAAAATCAGCGTGCGATCAGGTTGCCCGCCGCGTAGAGCACATCGGCCAGCGCGGTGCCGGACGGCAGCCTGACGGTGGGTGAATCCGGGAAGCGGTCCACCTGCAGGCCCAGCGCCTCACAGCCCGGGCGGCAGACCGCAAGGTCGTCCGCCGTGGAGCCGGCAAAGCAGACCGTCTCAATGCGGTGCTCGCTCTTGCTGGTCGTGTGGAACTGGATCAGGCCCGAGAGCTTCTGCGCGATCTCGGTGCCGGACTCCGCCGAGCCGCGCGGGTTGAACAGGCGGCTGCGGGTCGAGTAGGTGTACTGCCCCTGCACAAACAGGCAGGCAGAGATCGTGTCATCGTCAAATTGCAGCAGCACGAAGGTTTTCTGCTGCAAATCGGGGATCGTGCGCACGGCCTTGATCGGCGCGGCCAGCCCTAAGTCGATGCTGTACAGCTTGAAGCCGACGGCCTTGGCCAGCGCGTCGTACCCGGCAATGACGCTCTGCTCCACGCGGGTGGCCAGCACGGTATCCACGCGGGTCCTGGCATCGCGGGAGAGCAGCATGTAGTCGTCCAGCGGAGCCTTGACCTCGGCACCGCCGCTGGCAAGCTCATGGGAGAGCACGGCCATCCGCTTTTTCTCGCTCATGGCGGGCAGCGTCAGGATGCGGTGCATGAACTGGCTGCCGCCTGCAATCAGCGCCACGTGGTTCATCGGCAGCTTGTTGGCGGTGAAAAACTCTTTGAGCGCGGCGGTCAGGTCCGCCTCGTTTGTGATGACGCCGTTGATCAGGCAGCCCTCGGGCAGCTCGGTCTGGGCGGCGGCGACAACGCGCGCCCCGCTGTCCGTGGGCGTTCCGACGGCGGCATACACCGTGCGGCTGCACAGATATAAAGAGGTAAGAAGTGCCATGGTGGGCCTCCCGGAATAGAATTTAAATCGCGCCGCTCGACGCGCCGATGGTGCCGTAGGACTGGTAGATGGGCACGATGACCGCGGCCACGACGCCGCCGACCACAAGACCCATAACAACGATCATAACGGGCTCCAGCAGCGTGACAAGGCGCTTGGTCGCCATCTCGGCCTCATAGTCGAGTGTCTCGCTGATGGTCGCCAGCAGGCTGTCCAGCTTGCCGGTCTCCTCGCCGACAGCGACGGAGGAGGAGAGCTTCACTTCAAAACCGTCGATGCCCGCAATCGCCTCCGACAGGCTGTGGCCTGCGCGGATGCTGTCCAGCGCGTCACCGAACTGGCTCTCGATCCAGCGGTTGCCGATGGCGTCGCGTGCCGCGGCCAGTGTCGTGATGATGGGCACGCCGCTGCCGTACAGGTTGGACAGCGTGCTGGCAAAGCGCGCCGTGCAGATCTTGCGGTTCAGCACGCCGACCACCGGCGCGTGCAGGATGAAGCGGTCCCACTGGCGGCGGACCTTCGGCTGCGCCAGCAGGAGCTTGCCGCCAAAGACGATGAGCGCCGCCACGACGAGCAGCACCGGCCAGTTGGCACCGACAAAGTCGCTGACGTCAAACAGCAGCTGGGTCAGGAACGGCAGGGTCTCCATCTGGTCAAACATCGGTTTGAACTGCGGCAGAACAAAGGTCATCAAAATCGCAATAACGCCGACGATGAGCACGGACAGGATAATGGGGTACATCATGCTGTTGCCGACCTGCTGGTTCATCTTGTGCTCACGCTCATAGTAGGTTGCCATGCGGGCGCAGGCGTGGTCGATGCTGCCGGTGCCCTCGGCGCTGTGGATCATGGCCAGCAGAGGGGTGGGGAACGCGGGTGCGCAGGACTCCATCGCATCGGACAGCGGCACGCCCTTGCGCAGCTCGCTCAGGATGGCCTCGTACAGGGCCTTCTGGCGGGCGTCGATGGTGCGCTCGTCCGCCATGATGCGGAACGCACGCACCAGCGGCACACCGGCGGTCAGCAGGGTGCCCAGGTTGCGGCAGAAATCCGCCAGCACGGCGGTTTTCAGCGGGCGGAACGTCGCGAGGGCCTTCTGGGCCTCCTGCGCGTCGGTCATGTACAGGCCGTCATTGCGCAGCTTGGCGTAGAGCGCCTCCTCGCTGGGGGCCTCAAGCAGTCCGCGGACGGTCTTGCCCTTCTCATTGGTGGCAGTATAACGAAAACGTGGCATGAGGGAGATTCCTCCGAAAACAGGTTAAAAACTTTCAGATTGTCGAAAAACTCTTGTAGGGGCGAGCATTGCTCGCCCGCGCCCGTTTGCTTTGTAAGACAACTGTCCCGGAAAAAGCGTTGCTGCGGTAAGTTGACGGGCGACCAATGGTCGCCCCTACGCACGCAATAAGGCAAGAATGCAATTTTTTGACGGTCTGAACTTCACAAAAACGCGCAGTACCATTCCAAAACGGGCCCGCCAAACAGCATCGCGATCACGATGCCCGCACACAGAAACGGGCCGAAGGCGAAGTGGTCCTTCTTCCCTGCCTTTTTGGCGGCCAGCAGGTATATGCCGTACATACCGCCAAAAACAATGCCGAAAAACATCGCCAGCAGCGTATTCTGCCAGCCCAGGAACAGCCCGGCGGCTGCCATCAGCTTGATGTCGCCGCCGCCGAACGCGCCGTCGATGACAAGGCAGAGCAGAAACATCGGCACACTGACGCAGAGCGCACCGATGATGTGCGGCAGCCAGTCGACAGGGGAGAGCAGCACGCTCACCGCGCCGCAGACCGCCAGCGCCAGATTCAGCCGGTCCGGGATGGTCTGCGTTTCGGCATCAATGAGTGAAACGCTCAGCAAGATCCCGCAGACCGCCAGCGCCAGCAGCGCGGCCCAGCTCATGCCGAACAGCCCGCCCGGCAGGGCGTAGGCAGCGCCGTACCGCCAAGTGCAGCCCAGCGCCAGCACGCCGCCCAGAAGCTCCACCAGCAGGTACCGCGCCGGAATGTGCGCACCGCAGTGGCGGCACCGCCCGCGCAAGAATAACCAGCTGAACACAGGCACTAAGTCCGGCGCACCCAGCGTGTGGCCGCACTGCGGGCATACGCTGCGGCCCTTCAGCGGGTCCATGCCCCGCGGCAGCCGCCACGCGACGACGTTCATAAAGCTGAACAGCGCTGCGCCCAGCAGAAAACGAATGAGTCCCAACAGAAGCTCAAGCAGCAGCATGGCCCACCCCCGCGCCGTATTGCAGCCGGTCCTCCGCGCGGAAAACGCGGTAACCGCCGTCGGCATCATAGATGGCGTACATGCCGTTCTCCTGATACAGGAGCCGCTGCACGGTGTAGCCGTTCGGGTCGATCTGCAAAAGCGTCACTGTGCCGGGCAGTGAGCCCAGCGTGCGGATTTCCTCGGCAATGCCGTCCGCAAAGCCGTCCGCGCTTGTCTGGTCGGCGAACGTCTGCCCGGCGGAGTAGCACTGGGCAGACACGGCACAGGCCGCCAGCCGCGCAGCCTTGACCTGAGCCAGGGCCTCCCGCGCACGGGCCTGATAGCGCAGCTCCGCCGCGCCGGTCACAATAGTATACAAGACAGCGCCCAGCGCCAGCAGTACGGCGAGCTTTTCCGCAAACGCAGCTTTGGCCCAGCGTTCCCCGGTATGGCGCAGCCATGCGCCCAGTCGTGCTGCCAGCATTGTTACACATCCTCTACCATATAATAACACGCTATTTAGTATACCGTGCCGGGCCTGTATTTGCAAGAAATTTCACGAAAAAAACGCTGTTTTTTGTTCAAAGCTAACGGAAATTATGGCGGAATCGTGCACAACTTGCCGCTGACCTACTATATTTGGTATAAATTTGCTGAAATCTCGCGGACTTTGTTGCGAAAACGTCACATCCCGAGTATAATGACAATATATATAATCTGGTATTGTGTCTAATTGTAACCTTTCACCGGAGAAACGACGGGAGCATCTATGGTGCAGTACAATAAAAATATAAAAAACAAAAAGAAAGGCTTTACGCTGGTGGAGCTGATGGTCGTTCTGGCTATCACGGCCATTCTGGCGGTGCTGGTCGGCGGCGGGCTGATCGCCTACACGCGGCTGGCCCGGTTTGAAAAGAACGAGGCCAACGCCCGCACGCTCTTCCAGACGGCGCAGATCTCCCTGACCCGGATGGAGACGGCGGGGGAGCTGGATGCATTCCGCCAGCAGGTCATGGAGGAGGGCAGCACGGGCGACCACTTCCAGAACGACGTCACTGTGACCGACGCGGACGGCAAAACCCTTGTGAGCCGCACCAAGACCGAACTGAACCAGAACGTGGCCGCGCTCTACTATGACCGCACGGGCGCTGCCGCGGGCAACCATAACGCGCTGGTCAAGGAGCTGCTGGGCGATTACATCTACGACGCCTCGCTGCTGAATGCCTCGATCTGTGTCGAGATCGACGTGCAGAGCGGGCAGGTCTACTCGGTCTTTTACGATACCAAATCCGATAAGCTTCGCTTCAATCAGGACGGTGCTACGAATATTTATGACCGCGGCTATGACCACCGCCGCAATGACACCCTTGTCGGCTACTACTCTGCCGAGGACCGCGTCAACGTTGTGCAGCTGGTGCAGACGAAGCTGAAGGTCAAGAATCCCCGCCTGACGAACGGTGAGACGCTGACCCTGAGCTGGAGCGGCAACTCCAGCCTCGGTGATCTGGACACCTCCTACACGGCTACGGCCTACGACAAAAACAAGGATAACCCGCTGTTTACCATCACGATCAAGCGCGACACCGCGGGCGCGGCGGATGATAACAAGCAGGTCATCACAGAGATGCCTGTTGTTATCTACCAATACAACGACGAAGGCCAGCAGACCGGCACCGAGGAGAAGAAACTCTACTTCCCGCTAAGCTACAACAAGGGCAGCTTTGTGCTGACGCTGGACGCCATGGCGGACGCGGCGCTGCTGCGCGCGTGTGAGAACGACGCTGACGTTGCCGCCACGAGCCTGTACAGCATCACCCGCCTGCTGAACGACCCGAAGGACATCTACATTGCCATGCGCGCCGAGCCGCGGGAGAACTACAGCGACACCTATACAGCCAGCAAAGAGGAAACGACGAACGAGGAAAACACCCTGCTGGCCAAGGGCGGCACGGCGAAAGAGGCCGACCTGAAATATTTCCGCCATCTGTACAACCTGCGCTGGTCTGCGGATTGGAAGATTGCCGACAAGGGCACCTACATGCTGACCCCCCAGGCCAGCAACAGCACCGGCCTGAACTGGACGGGCGGCGGCGTCACGGTCTACTGTGCGTCGGGTGAGCAGTACCCGGCGGCCAAGGTGCCATCCCTTAATGACCCTGTCGCCTGGCCGACGATCCCGGAACTGGGCGAAGAAATCGTACTTACGAGCAAAACAACGGGCCTTGCAACCAAGATGACCCGTGTGCCCATCCTCAATCTGCAATTGAGCAGCAAGTCCGTTGCAAAAACCGGCAAGGCAGAGAAGGACGTGCTGGCCGACCACTATGTCGGCCTTATCGGCGAGAACAAGGGCAAAATTTCTTACATCACACTGCGCGACCCGGACATTCAGGTCAACGTCAAGACCGAGACCGTCGCCGCCGGTGCGCTGCCGGACGAAAACCAGCTCAAGCTGACCGCAACCAAATTCGTCACGGCGCTGGCGAAGGAAGACGAGAACTGGCGCGATGTGCGCGCCGTCGGCGCACTCTGCGGCGTCAACACCGGCACGCTGGAAAACTGCGCCCTGACCCGCGGCACGAACTCCTCGACGAGTGCGCTGGTGGCCGCGGCGCTGGCGTTTGGCGACTCCACCACCGCGACAGAGCGAACAGCAGAACACAAGACCGTAAATAACAAAAGCTATACCTATTATACAGACGAGCCGCGCGGCATTGGCGGTCTCGTCGGCGTTGCCATACCCAAAGCCGAGTCCGTCATGCAGGATCTGACCGTTGCGTCGGACGTGACGGTGGCGGGTCTGCTTGTGGACAAGGACACGAAAAACGTGGAAACGACCACAGCGCCAGACCAGCAGGCCGAGAAGGCCCGCTACGCTGCCGCGGCGGCTGAGCCGAGTGACGCGAACTCCCTCTGGCGCAGCGTCGGCGTGGGCGGCGTGTTCGGCACGGTGGACGCTGCCCAGATGACAACGAACGGTGATACGAACATCGTCAACAACGGCTTTGTGACCGGCAACGGCTTTACGGGCGGCATCGTCGGCAACCTGTTTACGACGGACACCAGCGTGTCCCAGAGCCTGACGGGCCTGAGGAACAACGGCACGGTCAGCGCGGGCGCCAACTATAAGGGCGATACCAAGGGCAATGCGCGCAGCCTGGTGCTGGGGCAGTTCTTCGGCGGCATTGCGGGCTACGGCAGGGGCGTGACCCTGCAAGGCTGCGAAAGCGTGACCCGCAGCGACCTGACCGAGACCCAGCTCAAGGAGCAGGTCGAGGCGGGCTTCGACAAGAAAACCGGCACATTGACCGACGCCAGCCCCCTCAAGGGTGATTTCGTCGGCGGCCTTGTCGGCTACGGCAAGGATATTATGCTGGAGGACTGCAAGACCGGCAGGGGCTACGTGCTCGGCAGCCGGTTTGTGGGCGGTCTGGCCGGTGGCTTTACCGGCAGCGGCGTACAACAGAACGATACGAACAGCAGTGACGTCTTTGGCAACCGCTACGTCGGCGGCATCGTGTCGGTCAACGGCAGCAACAGCCAAATCAGCGGCATGGCCAATACGGGTCTGGTCGCGGCCTTTGGAAAGAACGCGGCCTACGTCGGCGGTATCGTCGGCGTCAATGATGCCGACTGGGGCGGCAGTGAAGACCCGAATGCCAAGGCCACCGTGCAGAACTGCGCCAACCGTATGTCCGGCGACAACGCCACCGACACCCGCCGCATCAACCTGTTAAAGAAGCTGAGCAGCCCCGCGGGCAGCTCCGCGGGCGGCTACGCCGACTACGTCGGCGGCATCGCGGGCTACAACGGCAAAAACGGCGTTGTGACGTGGGATAGGAGCGGCACCCCGACGCTGGGTGCCATCCTGTACGGCAACAACTACGTGGGCGGCGTGGCCGGTTATAACGATGAAAAGGCGACAATCTCCAACACCTCCGGCCGGAACCTGACCATCAGCGGCCAGATCGTGGCGGCGGGCAAGGCTGTCGGCGGTATGATCGGCCTGAACTGCGCCTCCACGCTGCCCTCCGCCACTGTGAAGGTCAGCCGCGTGGCGGGTCAGCGGCTTGTCGGCGGCGTCTTCGGCGCCAACCTGCCGGTGGGCCGCTTCACTGTGGCGGACGACGGCGCGTTTGAAACAGATGTGGCCTCGGGCCGCGTCGAGGCCGACGCCGTCGCGGGCGGCATCATCGGCTACAACCGTCTGCTGGCGGCCAAGCCCACAAACGTCACGCTGGAGGCGCTGCTGCCGACGATTGACAAGAGCACCGGCGTGCTGACCGACAGCACCGACGCGCAAACGGCGGACGGCGAGGTCACCCTTGCCAAATTCCAGAACAAGCTCAACCTGCAGGCCGACATCTACGTCGGCGGCATCGTCGGCGCAAACGACGCCAATACGAAGCTGACGATTCAAAATGCAACCAACGGCGCAACGCAGAACGCCCTGTCCGTCGGCGGCCTGAACCCGTCCAACAACGGCGCGTTTAAAGGCGGCGTATCGCTGAACGCGCTGGCCGATGGCCGCTATGACTTTGACACCCCGCGCGGCGCACTGGCGGGCGGTATCATCGGCTATGCCACACCCAACACAACGCTGGAAAACTGCACAAACTACGGCACAGTGGCTCACAAGTGCGCCGCGGGCGGCTTTGTGGGCTGGAACGAGGGCACGATCACCGGCGGCAGGATGGAGGCGTCCCTCGGCAACCGTGAAACCGGGTATACCTATCTGGGCGGCGTTGCGGGTGTCAACGGCGGTCGTATTCAGTCTGCCTACCCGGCGCAGGGCTGTGCCGTGCGCGGCGACAGCTATGTCGGCGGCATTGCGGGCGTCAACCTGGGCGGTGACGCTGCGGCAAGCAAGGGCCTCATCATCTGCACAGAGAACAACAGCACTGGTACGGTAGAGGCCAACCGGTATGCGGGCGGCGTGGCCGGTGCCAACGTCGGCAATATCTCGCTGTCCGGCCAGCTGCAAAGCAGTGTCACCGCCACCGACTATGCGGGCGGTGTGGCCGGTATCAATACGACGTATAACGCCTATAAGGGCCGCATTTACGGCGCTGAAAACGCCACCGGCGCGGTCAGTGGCAGCGTCACTGCCGCCAACTACGCGGGCGGCGTGGCCGGTACGAACAGCGCCGAAATCACCCGTGTGGAGAACCACGCCTCGGTGCGCGCCAGCACACAATATGCGGGCGGTATTGCGGGCGTGAACGACGCGGGCGGCAAAATCAGCGCCTGCGTCCATGCCCAGAATCAGGTCTACGCCACCAACGGCGAGGCGGGCGGCATCGCGGGCAATAATAATGAAAACGCGTCCATTGAGAATGTGCAGGTCCGCGCCGCCGTCACCGCGGCCAACGGCACGGCGGGCGGCGTCACGGCCACGAACTTCGGCATCATCGGCCAAGGCAGCGGGCTGGAAAGCAGCAGCAGCGTAAGCAACTGCACGATCACCGGTACGTCGGAGAGCATCGGCGCTGTTGCGGCGTACAACGGCAAGGACGCGACCATCCGCAATGTGAAGCTGGCGGCAAACGCCAACGTGCGGTTCAGCACCCCGGCGGTCACCATCGGCGGTCTTGCGGGCATGAACGAGGGCACCGTCACCGGCTGTCAGGTCGAAAACGGCGCGCTGGCGCTGGACGCCGGTCTGCGCGCGGGCACCAACACCGTCACGCTGGGCGGCGCGGTGGGCCGCACCACGGAGCACGGCACGGTCAGCAGCACCAACGTTCTGCTGGACCTTACACAAAATCTTGATAAATATACAAATTTGGGCGGCGTCGCAGGCCAGAACGACGGTACCCTGGATCAGTGTACCTATTCCGGCACGATGGGCGGCGAGGCAGGCGAGGACGGCCTTGTCTCCGTCGGTGCACGCAGCACCGGCAGCACGGTGGGCGGCATTGCCGGTCTGAACAACAGCACAATCAAGGGCTGTGAGGTCAAATACATCAAACTGCAGGTCAGCGGTATCAGCAACATCACCACGACCCAGACCGCAGACGAAAAGCTCGCCAGTGCCAGCCATGTGGGCGGCATTGCGGGCCGCAACAATGACGAAATCGTCAACAGCTATGTCGCCACCGTGCGCAGCAGCGGCAATGCGGGCAGCATCATCACGGCGCGTTACGGCTTTGTGGGCGGCGTCGCGGGCTCCAACAACGGCACTATCACGGGCAGCGGCAGCAAAAAAGCGCTGGTCAGCGACAAAGAAGCAACACCCGCCCTTGTTGCACAGGTTAAAAATTGGCTGGGCGCGGCAGATGCCAATGCCGGCATCAACAGCATGGCGGCAGAGCTGACCACAGGCAAGACCTATGCAAATCTCATGGGTGTTGACACTGTGTCCAAAGAAGGCTGCGGCTATAGGAATGTCTATAACCAAAGCGGCCTTGCCGCCAATGATCTGCTTGTCGCCCTGCGCGGCAGCAACAACAGCGAGACCGTCCGTGCCGCCGGTTATCTGGGCGGTCTGGCAGGCTTTAACTCTCTCCGCGGTACAATCGACACTTCCGCCACCGGCCAGTGGTTTGTCTATTCTGACAATGCGACAACGGCATCCACCGTCGGCGGTATTGTCGGCCAGAACGAATCCAACGTCACAGACAAAAGCGTGCTGGACACTGTGGTAAACTGTGCCGCCGTGCGCCGGTTTACGTGCGTGAATAACAAGAATGGTACAGACAATGACAACATTTACAAGAACGGCAGCCGTGTTGTTGTCCATGTGGGCGGTGTCATTGGCCAGCAGCAGAACCGCAGCGATGACCGGTGGTCTGTCAGCAAGGTAGTCAACTGCGGCAGTGTGTTCAACAGCCGCTCGGCCAACGTGGGCGGCGTGATCGCCTATTGGCTGGACTACGGCGGAACCGTGCAGAAATGCTTCAATTTTGGCAAAATGACAACAAACACGAACGACCATCACCCGACTTTAGGCGGTTACGGTGCAGTTGGTGGTATTGTCGGCTTTATTGACCAGCCTATTTCCGGCGGCACCACAAATGTGCTTTCCTGCCGTAACTACGGTCAGATTTGGTATGAATCATACGGCGCAAATGACTGCGCGGGCATTATCGGTAAAATCGAGATGAAGAAGCCCACCGATATTATGACGCTGAACATCATCGACTGCGTCAATAGCGGTGCAATCAAGGCAGAATCGCAGGCAGTCGGCATTCTGGCATGGATCGGCCCGTGGGATAAGGGAAGAATTGACAACGTTACGGTAAATATTGACCGCTGCCGAAACCTTAATACAGTCTTTACGTGTAGCAGAAAAATCGGCATTGTCGGCAGCCGCGGCGACGGTAGAGGGTCGAATAAAGCAACCAACGTCACGAACTGCTTTGCGACGGTTGGCACGGGTTGGTACCCGATTGCCTATGTGCTGTATGAAAGCGAGAATGTCACCGGCCACGGCAACTATTATATTGAAGATTCCGGCGATGCAGGCAAGAGCTTCTTTAAGAAAGACTCCCGTAAACTGACCACGACAAAACCAGACAAAAAAACACGTAACTGGAATAATCCTAACTATGAACCGGCCTACAAGGAAACAGCGTGGAACTCGTCCTCGGGAAAAGTAAAAGCACACCGTCTGTACATAGGCTATAACGTTGATGGCAAAACCTATCCTTATATTGCGTTCCTGCCCACTTTGGCAGACGATTGGAACGGCGCAGCGTACAGTCTGTGGTGGATTAGCGGTAGTACACCTGCGGGCCCGCCTGCCGAACCAAACTCTGCCTATATCAAGACCGACGGTAACAAAGCCTACATTTTCGATGATACCGGCGCGGGCGATGATACCAATCCCGGCCAAAAGAGAGCGGACGTGATGCTGCAATTCGGCGAAGCCGCGAACAGCGATGTCACAAACGACGTTGATATTACCGACATCACCGACGAGGTCATCCAGAACTACTATAAGTACGTGCTGGACAGCACCAAGCCCGCCAAGCCGGAAAAAATCGACGTCAAGGCCAGCCAGGTGCAGGACGCGGACAACAACGTCTATGGCCGCTACGAGGTTACGTGGGAAGCGCCTACCGATACGGACGCCAGCCCCGCCTCCTATTACCGTGTGGAGATTCTGCCCTGCGATGCCGTAGGCAACATCACCGGGGTCGCCTACCTGACCGCGGACGTCTACCAGCGCAGCTATACCTTTGTGGCTGATAAAGAGTGGACGGGTAACTTCATCGTGCGTGTAACGCCCTACAATACCAACGACGACCCGAATCAGCCTGATAACCCCAACACCAGCGGCGTGCAGACCTTTATGCACGCCCTGCCGACACCGGAGATTGAGTTCCGGCTGGTCAAACGCAAGAACGGCGGCTTTGACTGGGATCAATGCCAGACGCCAGATTACCCGGGGATGCAATTCAATTATGAAGTTGTCGCTGTGCTGAAAAACTACACCGAATACCCGACAGACGAGGCTTGGACCGTCAAGCTGACCGATGGAAGGAATACTTATTATTTCAGCAGACAGGATGGCAAGCAGTACATCCGCCTGACCCAAAATTTGGAACGCACTTTGACGCTTACGGCGCTGGCAACCCCGGACAACAGCAGCAGTACAAAGTATCTGCGCTCGGCCCAGTACAAGTCAGAGACCTATCTCCCGTCCCAGTGGCGAGACAATCCGGGCTCCGCCAAGGACGAGGACGGTCTGCCGCTGGGCACGCTGAAACAGGACGGCGACACGGAGTTTGTGACCTACACCGGCCAGACAGCGGAGAGCTTTGAAGCAACCGTGAAGTTCAGCTTTACCCCGGGGGTCAAGAGCGACAGCAGCGAGCACGGCAGCCCGACCTACCGCGTCATGCTGCTGGCAAAATATCTGGGCAATGACGAAGTCAACGGCGTATCTTTGAACGGCCAGTACATCACGCTGGCCGCGCGGGAAAGCATTGTGACAGAGTCTCCCGTCACCTTCAACCTGAACAGCCTGCCGTCGGATGCCATGACGAACTACACCGACTTCCTCGTTGTCGCGGTGCCCGTCACCAGCGGCAAGGGCGATATGAAGTATCGCTGGGATGCCACGCCAGACGAAGTGTCCGCAGCCATCGCCAGCCATGCAAACGACACCAGCAAAGAAATCTGGTGGAAGAACGGCTATGAGATCGTCCGCACGGGCGAGCACAGCTATACCTATGCCTATCTGACGCCGCTCTGCTTCTCCGACGTGAAACGCACCGATGACAGGGAATGGGCTATACAGGCTACGCAGACGACCCCGCAGATCATCTTCAAGCAGCTGAACCTGAATGTTCTGAAAGCCTCGACGCTGGACAAAAACACCGAAGGAAAAGTTGACGAGAAAACCAACGAGTTGACCTATACGTTCAACTGGACGCAAGAGGACATGGACGCGAAAACTCCGACCTACAGCATCAAGCTCTACGGCCTGTTGACGGGCGCGGACGGCAAAGTGACCGGTCAGGAGCAAATTGCGCTGAAGGACGGCGTCACCCTGACGCCGAAACAAAATGGCAACAGCTTTACCCTGCCTGTCAACGTGGATACCATGCTGGCCAACGGCAGCGACAGCTGGCGGTATGACAAGGTCCGGCTCGAGGTCACCCGCGTGGCGGCAGCCGACACCAACGAAATCGGCGCGTCCGCTGTGGCGGATTACAGCGTTAAGCAGCGCCTGCCCGGCATCAGCGCGCCGAGCTCCATCACCCGCGTCAACGGCGAGACCGACAACGCGGATGCCCTGCTCTACACGGTCAGATGGTCGCCGTCCGACGACGCGCGCATTGACCACTATGACCTGTGCGTTGTCGATGCCGACGGCGGCAATACTGTGCTGACGCTGCCCACCGCGGACAACGTCGGCAGCCTGACGCTGGATCTGGAGCAGTATCAGGGCAAGGCATTGAGCTTCCGCGTTATTGCCCGCCGCAAGGACGATAGCAATTGCTTTGACGGCCCGGACGGCGCGTTGAGCCAGTCCGAGACCATCGTCCGCCGCGCCGCTGCACCCACGGTTAAGGCCAGCAGCTTTGCGCCCGACAGCCCGAATCAGGAGACGTTCCTGAACGACCTCAAGCTCAACATGACGCTGGACGCAGCCGCACAGGGCAATGTCTACTTTACCGGCTATATCTTCAGCAACGAGAACAATTACAATACAATTGCCGGTTTGGCCAGGACTTGGCAGGAAAAGTCCACCGGACAAGCCAAGTATGAGGCCCAGCAGGCGCTGACCAACGCCCTGAACACGATGCTGGCCAACGGCGACGCCGAGCTGGTCATCCCGAAGGACAGCCGCACGGTGGGCGGGAGCGCCAGCGTCAACGACAAAATCGCCAGCTATACCTTTGTGCCCGACGGCAACGGCTTTACGCTGACGCCCGACCATGCAAAACAATACCTGCTGCCCGCGGTGCGCGTTATGCCCACCGACGGCACGACAGCGTCAAACTGGTTCTACTTCCTGCAGGATGCCGCAAAGGCACAGCTGCCGGCCATTACGCTGGACGCCCCCGTGGACGAACCGGAACGCGCACTTGGCAATGCCGTTTACAAGCAGGAAGTCAACCTGTACAACGACCCCGAGTTTGCCGTCGAGCGCGGTAAGGCCACGCTGCAGCTGCGCCGCTTTACGGTGGAGTGGACCGCGGTGAACAAGTACACCCAGGCCGACGGCACGGTGCGCAACCTGACCAACAGATATACCTTTACCGTCACGCCGCTGGATAGTAAGACGAAACAGCCTTACAGCATTACGGTGACGACCTACGACAGGGACGTGACGGACGCAGACGGCACCACGCATAAGCGCGGGGAAATCAAAACCGTTACCAAGACCTATGACGGCAAAACGACGGCGCTTGACAAGCAGACCGACGATGTGGACGAGGAGACCGGCGAGACCCGCATCTGGTACGACCTGAGCGTTGAGCCTGTGACCGACGAGAACGGCAACGTGACAGTCTGGGAATCGCAACCCTATAACGTCACCGGCACGGTGGAAAAGGACGGCGGTACGCTGTACTACAAGGCACAGACGGTTCCCATGCTGGAGCTGGTGCAGGAGGACGGCGCCGAGCCTGTTTACCGCATCACCCTGCCCGAGCTGCAGGAAAAGGTGCAGGACGACTCGCTCGAGCTGCAAAAGTTCACCGCAAGTGTGACGCTGCAGACGCTGGCGCACTCGGATAACAATGGTAAGACCGTCGAATCCGGCACGGTCAAGGTCCCCGTCAACGAGACGAACACCGCCGATGCGGCGGAGGATGCCCAGAGCATGGACTCCGCGGAGAGCGTCGCGCCCGCCGAGACTGCAGAAAGCACGGCGGCGGAAAGCGCCCCCGCAAGCGTGCCCCCGGTCCTGATGCGGGCCCGTGCGGCACTGCCCATGGCGACCCCGGAGACCGCCGCTGCCCCGGATGAGACGGACGCGGCGGAAACCGCGCCCCCGAAACAGACGGAAACAAGCAACGCATCGTAATTTTATTTCAGGAAAGAAGGTGGCATTATGCACCGCAGGGCACGCAGCATTCTGCGCGGGGAGCAGGGACTTTCGATGATACTGGTCCTCTGCATCGGCGCGCTGTTTGTGGCGCTGTCGGCAGCGCTGGTCTATGCGGCCTCCGTGCTGACGGCCAATGCCAACCGCCAGCTGCTGGAACAGGAAGCCTACCAGCTGGCAACCAGCTTTTCCGACGTGCTGGAAGGGGAGCTGAACGACTATGACCCAAATGACCGCGACAGCAAGACATTTGCTGGGTTCGTCAACAATGAATTTATGTTCTCGGTGAGCTACGGCAAGGACATCTATGATTTGGAATCCCAGCCATTCGTGTTTGAGTTAATGAAGGACTCCACCGCGGCGGCAGATGGTGCTGATTCTATCACAATCACATTACGCCGCCGCCCAGGCGAGGATGTAGATGATTTGAACCTAGGCGGACAGGGACAGTATGTTACGACAGACAAAGACTGGCAATCATTCCTGAGGGACTGGCAAAGCACGGACTATAAGGTAATAGATTTGCAATTGGATGTAACTGTTACAGCGAAGAAGGGGGGAGAACAATTCTCCTTTACACGAGTGTATGACAGACACATCCATTACCCGATTGATTACTATACGATAGACGGGCAAACAGCTCATTATAATTGGACTTTTGGCACGAACCAGTTTACAGTCCCCGGTGGTTCAACACTTGTCATTGATAAAAGTGACACAAAGGTTCATACAATTGTGCCGCACTATGATACGCGGCAGCAGGACAAAACGACCATTACCTACACCCGCGGTGTTAAACAAAACGCCAGCAAAACACAGGAGTGACCCGCTATGAAACACATTTTCAAAAATCGGCAAGGGGAAACGATTGTGGAAGTGCTTGTGTCGTTCCTGCTGCTTATGCTTTTCACGGCCATGTTTGTTGTCTCGCTGCGGTACGCCCGCGCCATGTCCCAAAAGGCCGAAACACTGCGGGAGACAGCCTATGAGCTCTGCGCAAAGTTATACGGGCCTAATGACAAAGAGCCGAAATGGGACGATGACGGCGCGACGCAGGATATGACGTTCGGCAACAATGACTTCACGGTTAAAGGTGTGCAGCTACAAAGCACAAAGCAAGAAGTGAAAGTGAGCCAAAACGGCACAGAAAAGACTGAGAAATACGTGTTCCACCGTTACTGCAACAAGGAGGAAGAAGGGACGACCAACCCATGAAGCAGCGTTTGAAAAACCAGAGCGGCACAACGCTGGTGGAGCTGATCGTCTGCATGGTGCTGCTGTCGCTCTTTACGCTGGCGGCGGTTACGCTGATACAGCCCAGCGCACAGGCGTACATGGACATCCAGCAGCAGACGCGCGCGCAAAATCTGGCCGACGCGCTCATTGAGACGATCCGCGGCGAGGTGCTCGAGGCGAACGGCTATATCCGCTTCACCGACGGCGCGACAATCCCCAATGATACTGATAAAGATAAAGGATATGACAGCATATTTAAAGAAAAAACAGGGGTGAGTGACGGTACAGCACTGGAATTTAGTGTTTATCCCAATCACATCGAATTGATTGATAAAGACTATGTACCGCCATTAACAAAAAGTGACGGGACACAACTGCTGAAACAGGAACAGGCAAATGCGCTGAACGGCTACCTGCACATGCGGTTTTATCAGCAGAGTGGTACAGATAACAGCCCGCAGCACACTGCAACAGATGAAAATACCAAACAAGTGATGCAGAAATACGTTGCTTACGCCTATACGACGGCGTACCCCAAGGACGCTTACATGGGGTTGTACATCAAAGACTTGCACTTTTATGCTCGCAGTTATCAAAAACCCAAAAATGGAAGTAAATATGCGCGTGTTACCGCAATTACGGTAGTGCTGACGATAGCTAAAAAGGATGCAAACGGTCAGAGTGTGACGCTTTGTACGCAAAAAGCAATTATTGCACTGCCGGGCGAACCTGTGTATATTGAGAAACCCGGCACCTGGGACGGCAAGGCATCGTCGGAGTCGTGAGCGGTGCCCTCCGG
>OHZC01000192.1_pt1 | contig 26608 bp, 20 predicted proteins | sample 1580361 | NCBI WGS metagenome assembly OHZC01 (sample SAMEA3882532, study PRJEB24775) | human gut metagenome | biome: human-associated habitat; feature: intestine environment; material: feces | place: Netherlands | collected 2009/2010
CCCTACACAGCGGTATTATGGATCACCTGCACCCATTGGTGATTCCCAGCCATACGCCCATTGGTCTTTTCAATAATCAGCAGCGGATCAAAGAAAGGAACATCCATCTCCCGGAGGATACCTTTCAGACCGGCTCGGCTGGCAGGGAGGCATCTTTCTTTCAAAAACTCCTCGAAATCCGCCCAGGACGGATTTTCTACAACGCCAAACGCCCGCAAAGGGATTCGGTCGGTGTAGTTCTTCATGCGGACAACTTCGTGCTTGAAATTAATGTCGATGACCGTACATAGCTGCTGACCATTCATGAAGTTCATCCGCATGGTGAAATCCGGGTTCTTGCTGAAATGCTCGGCGTTATAGATATACTTATATATGGTCTGGCGCGACACGCCGAACTGTTTTGCAATCTCGGTGTTGCCGATGCCTTTTCTATGCAGTTCCAAAATCTCTACGATCTGGTCGGGGGTAAGCTGCGCCTTGCGACCCGCATTGCGCGGATTTGGATTATTGATTTTCAGCATCTTTGCAAGTTCTCGCAGTTCATCCAAATCAGCTGTGCCAAAAATTTCTTTTATTTGCTTTTGGTAATCGCTCGGCATACAGTATCCCTCCCAAGTCGTTTTCTACTATTACTATATCGTGATTTAGGGAAAATGTCAACAAATTAAAATATTGACAGCTTCAAGAATATCAGTCTTGTACGAATTACATTCTATTTCAATTATTTCTGTCCCTTATTCTTTGCGTCCAACTTTGGGCCTTTCTCTTTTGAATGTGGATACCCCTGTTTGACAGCTTTGACCATAATATGCTGATTTATAAAATATAAGCCTGTTGTATTTGGCTAGCTAATTTACCAGACAGTGTCTGGCAAATTGAGTTCTGCGTAAAAGCTGAATATGCCTTGGGAGATTTGTCTAACTAGATTTTTTGGGCTTGCATATCTCAGATATCCAATTTTCCAGTCAGTGACTGGAAAATTGAAACGGGAACCGTATCAGACCGATGGAAGCAGTCTTAAAGTGTTAGCGTTCACATGAGGTCGAATAGTCATCTTATCTGGCTTTGCGTGAACTGCTAATTTCTCTGATTGCGGTGTAGTGTTTTCCACATTTTCGGCTGATTTCGTTGAAAAAATCGGATGTCACAAATTCCAGCAGCCATACTTTCGGAATCATATACTTGGGTGTCTGTAAGATGGTTTTCAGCAAGCCCTTGCTACACCATTTCAGAATTGTGTGGCGTTGGTAGCCTGTCACCTCGCAGACTTGCGCAACGGTCAGTATATCCGGGTAATTTGCCAGTTGCTGCTCGTACCATTCCTTGGCCAGCAGCCGTTCTTCGCCCGTATAGTTCAGCTTGCGCTCCAACGATGCGGCAGGTTTCTTGTGTTTGGGGTAGTTGTAATACCACCCGCTGGGCGGAGTGTAGTGCATCGGGTCGGACTCTCGGCGGTAGAGATACTCGGCAACATCTTTCTTGGCGATTTTATAGCAGCGCGTTTTCTTTCCGTTGTTTTTGCAGGGAACAAGTCCGCTTTGCAGGAGATAAAGCGAGGTTCGTGTTCCGATATGGCAAACGATGCGGAAGTCGTTGCGGCTCATCGGGTCCGGATAGGGCGTTAGGATTTCTTCAATCTTTTCTGCCAAAGGGTCCTTGCTTACAGTTTTTTTCTTCATTTCGGGTTCTCCTTGTTTGTAAAGTGGAACCCGAAAAATCACTACTTCATTTTTCTGTTTCCTGCATTTTTTCTCATTCGTGTCCGCAAGACCGCACTATTATCCGGCTTTTGGGGCAGGGCTTATGCTGCTGTCACCGCCCAGGCAAAGCTGAAGCGGGAAGAACAGGCCCGCCAAAGCAGCCGACAGGAGATTGCTCACTCGGTTACGGAAGCGAATGTGCTAACCTCGGAGCTGACCGATCTGCTGATCGAAAAGGTGTATGTATTCCCCGACAACCGCATTGAGATTGTTTACAAGGTCCATGACCTCTTTGAATAATTGAAGATACAAAAACGGAAAACCCAGGCTATCAAATCCATCTTAGTGGCTTGGGTTTTCTGCTCTTTGGCGCTTTTATAGTCAAACGACAAGTGGTACAATATAGTTAAATTCTATTTACTATGAAAGCTGTACCAGGGGGAACAAAAATGGGAAATCGAACATTTGAAGATGTGAAAAGCTATGTAGAATGGCAATCTCAAGGAAAATGCACAGTATTGAGCGCAAAAACAGAGCAACACTTCAATGATTTGGGTGTTGATGTGCGCGTCTGGAATGTCAAAACCGATACTGATGGAGATTGGTGGGTAGTGGAGGGCGACGGGATTCCGATGAATCTCTATCCCCAAAGTGCATATTATTTTGGAGCAGATGAAGTGTATTCTTTCCACATGGGCTTAATGCAGAGAATGAGCGCAGCCCAGGGTGAATATAGTCCAGAGGATTTTGTAAATGGTGTGACGCTCGATGCAGAAATTGCTCCTCAACTTTTCCGAAAGCTCAAAAGTGTCGCTGCGCTAATTGATACCGCTAAGGAGATTGAAGATTTTCAAGCGATAGGTGTTCAGTGCAGAGAAACATTGATTGAACTCGGCAACCACATTTATGACCCTGCAATGGCTGGTGATGGGGAGCAGCCCCAAGCATCGAATTTCAAGAGAAAATGTGAACTATTTATTCAGTTCTATTTGAAAGGATCGGAAAACGCAGATTACAGAAGTATTATTAAGAAACTAACAGAATCCACCTGGGATTACGCCAATAAGATTACACATTCGCGTAGTGCTACATACTACGAAGCCTCAACCTGTGTTACGCTTTGTATTTCTCTTGTTGGCGTTTATGAAAACATCCTTCAGAAAGTTTTCGATCCACTTTCTCAATACCATTGCTCAGTTTGCCAAAGTAAGAAATTAAGCATTGATGGTGATGATTCAGATGAAGATGGAATGGTGAAAAAACTATATCTCCATTGTGAAGAATGCGGTGCTACAACAGAAGTAGTCTTTGAAGGAAATGATGGAGATAATCCCACCTATACTACGAGCAAAGTCGTAGAATAAAAAGCAAAAACAGAAAACCCAGACTATCAGCACTAAGATTGGTAGTTTGGGTTTTCTGCTTTTCAGAATTATATTTTTTTGTCGTGTGCTTGACATACGGGTGGCGCAAATCGTGAAAGCGGATGCGCCGCAGATGATAATTTTGCAAGATAATCTGGAACGAATTGGAGAGATAATCCGGCTTGAGCAGATTGCCCATTGCGTCTACGCAGATGTAGTCTGCGTATTTTTTGTTGTAGCACCTACCGCACAGCTTGCGGTTTTCTTTCTGTTCCTCCTGCAAGGCCAGCAGCCGTTCCCGGAAAACCGGTACAAGCGGCAAGGTGCGCTTGCTGGATTTGGTTTTTGTGCCATTGGATTCTACAAGAACTTCTTTTCCGTCCAGCCGAACCGTTGTGACCGTGTGGCAGATTTCAATGGTGTTCTGCTCAAAGTCTACAGCAGCCCATTTCAGCCCTACAACCTCGCTGCGGCGCAGACCATAAAAGGCAGTCAACATAACTGCCACCTCAATTTTACTGCCGCGCACAGCGTCGAACAGCGCGTTCATTTCGTCCTTGCTGTAAAAGTTCCCGGTAAATTCGTTTTTCTTCGGGCGGTCTACCTTGTCGGCAGGGTTCACATCGATCAGGTCTGTTTTCACTGCGTATTTCAAGGCGCGGTGGATAACCGCATGATAGTGAATGACCGTATTGGGCTTCACACGCTCCAACTGTTCCTGATAAAATGCTTGGATATGAACCGCTTTCAGGTCGCCCAGCGTAACGCCGAGATTTCTAAAGTAAGGAATGATCCTGCTGTTCGACAGTTCTTTGTAGCTTGCGTAGGTTGTCAGCTTGACGGTTGACTTTGCGATTTCCAGCCATTGCACCAGATAATCCGCAAACAGCATGGCTTTGCTGGGCGGACCGTTGGGGTCAACGGGTGGCTCAAAGTCGTCTTGCAGCTCACGCATCATCGCCTCGGCGCGCCGCTTGTTGCCCTTGATAGGCAAGCCCGTGGATTGCCATTTGGTTTTGCGTTTGCCGTCATAAGTTTTGTAGGTCAGTACCACATAGTAGATACCGTTTTTTTCTTGCAGATGCCCTGCGACCATAAAAAAATACCTCCTTCGGTTTGGGTCGCCCCCGATCTGCTGTTGACAAGAACAGCATAACGCATCGGCGCAAAACAATCAACACTGTCGATTCTCTGCTCGACAGTGTTGACCGCAAATCTGAAGGTAGGTAAACAGGTGGGCTTTGGGGATGCGATACGAGCGCCCGATTTTCATCGCCGGGATTTTGCCCTCGTGCAGCAGCTTGTACCCCGTTTTGGTGCTGATTCGCAGGGCATCGCACATCTGCTCGATGTTGGAGAAAAATCCGCAATTTTTCCCCCAAAAAAAATACCGTCCCCTCTCCTGCCTTTTGCACTTGTGCAAGCTACACAAAACCACAACCTGTTTCTTTTGCAAGATGTAGAAAGTGGGCGGAGAGTGTTGACAAAACAGGGGAATTAGAGTATAAAGAAATCACAACAAAAACGTTTTTGGAACACAGCAGTATACACGGTACCGAAAACGGTTTTGGTTGAAAAGAGAATCAGGAGTGAGCAGGCATGGCAGTTACGATCCGCGACATTGCACGGGAAGCCGGAGTCACGGTCGGTACGGTTTCCCGCGCACTCAACAACTACCCAGATGTCAGCCCTACCACACGGGAGCGCATCGTGGAGACCGCGCAGCGGCTGGGGTATCGCCCCAACCAGATGGCGCGCAATCTTTCCTCCAAGCACAATCACAATATCGCGCTGGTGCTTTCCGGCTTTCTGGAAGAAGAGCTTATCAACGATTTTGATGCACTGCTGATGAAAGGCTGCTTCCACTACGCAGTCAACAACGATGTGGAAATTTCCATTCAGGTCATCAACACCAAGATCCAGACCGAAAAAAGTTTTGAACAGCTCTGCTATGAGCACAACATCGCCGGCGCGATCCTGATGGGTTTGAGAACCAACGACCCTTACTGCGAACTGCTGGCGAAAAGCAAATACCCCTGCGTGACCATTGATATTGAGGTTCCCGGTCCGAATGTCAGCTGTGTGATGATGGACGACATCAAAGCGTTTGACGAGCTGACCCAATACCTCATCGACATGGGACACCGCAAGATCGTGGTGGTACATGGCCGCAAGCTGGCTATGGTCAGTATGCAGCGCCTTGTGGGTGCGTACCAAGCTATGCAGCGCAATGGTTTGGAGCTGCCCCGCGACAACATCATCTACACCAACTTCGGGCGGGAGGAAGCCCGCGACGGTGTGAAGGAATACTTCCGAACCCACAGCCCGGACAGCGCCACGGCGTTCCTCTGCATGAGCGATATGCTGGCCATTGGCACGATCGAGGGGCTGAAAGAACTGGGCTATAAAGTGCCAAAAGACTACTCGGTCGTAGGTTTCGATGGGTTGGAAGTCACCAACTACACCGACCCGGCTATTACCACCATTGACCAGAACATCCAGCAAAAAGGCTACGAGGCTACTCGCCTACTGTGCGATATGATCCGCGGCAAGCGCAAGGCACAGCGGCTGGTATTGCCCCACACCCTGACGGTGCGCGACAGCGTCCGCCCCCTATAAAACCGAAATCAGCGGTTAAGGCCGCTTTTTTCAGACAGAGATACAAAAACGTTTTTGCAGTAACTTCTTAAGCCAAATTTCGCTGCAAATATTTTTTAACCGCAAAGCAAAAACGTTTTTGCAATAACTTTTGGAACATTTGGTGCAACCGCACCGTGTTAATAAAACAAAAAAGCACAAAGGTAAAGGAGAAACACTATGAAAAAGAAGCAACTGTTCGCAGGCGCTCTGGCCGCTGCCATGATGACCGCCAGCCTGGCCGGCTGCGGTGGCGCTGCATCCTCTGCTGCAACTTCCACAACCGGCGGCGATACTGCCGGTAGCACGGCATCCGCTGATACCAACAGCGGCGTGGTGGAAGTCACCATTCCCTCCTACAAAACCGGCGAGAACGCCGGTGCGGCCTTCTTTGTGCCGCAGGTCGAGCGTTTTAACGAGAAGTACGCCGGGAAGTACAAAATCAATCTGGAGAGCGTACCCCAGGATGGTATTTTCAATGACCGCATAAAGCAGCTGGCACAGCAGAACAAGCTGCCGGTGCTGGTGGAGGGCGGTGACCCGGACTGGGTCAAGAACGTCGTTATCCCCAACGGCCTTGCCTACGACTTGACCGACTGGATCGACTCGACCCCCGCCGTCAAGGATGTCCTGCTTGACGACAGTCGTGAATACTGCTCCAATGAGGATGGCAGAGTCATGACTATGCCTCTGGCAACGGTACGTCCCATCGGCTTCTTCTACAACTCTGCTATGTGGAGCACCGATGCTGACATCAGCGCTATGAGCATGGACGAATTTGTTTCCGCGCTGGGCGACCAGAAGATCGCCTTCTCCACCGCCGAGAACGGCTGGGTTTCCTCCTTGTTCCTGACCGCGCTGGTGGCCCAGGAAGACGGTGGCGAAGAATGGCTGAAGAGTGGCATCGAGACCAAGATCACCGACTTCAACCAGCCCTGCTTCATCAACGCTGTGGCCAAGCTGCAGAATCTGCTGCAGAACAACGCAGCCTCCAACTCGGTAGGCGCAGCCTACCCGGATGCCGCCAACGCTTTCATGAGCGAGCAGGCCGCCATCATTGCCAACGGTCCTTGGATGTCCTCTGACTTCGAGAGCTCCAACTCCGACAAGTGGTCCAACGGCTTTGACGGCGCGAAGGTCCGTGCCTCCCTGTTCCCGGGCGACGTCGGCATTGCCAACACCGCCACTTTCGGTGAGTGGTGGATCTCTGCTTCTGCCTCTGAGGATGAAATTGCTCTTGCAAAGGCTTTCCTTGAGTTCATTTACAGCCCCGCTGAGCTGGAAGCCTACATGCTGGCCGAGGGTGGCGACGCACCGAAGCTGACCTACTCCGACGACTTCAAGGCAAAGCAGGGCGAGACCCAGGTGCTTGCTGATCTGGCAGCCGACACCACTACTGATACCGTGTTTGTCCCCAACATCGTCGATATGATTCCTTCCTCCGTTGCCAACACCGAGTTTGGTAAGCTGCTGCCCAGCCTGGCCGACGGCACCTGCACCCCGGAGCAGTTTGCCCAGTGGATGAGTGACAAGGCCGCGGAAGCCAGCGCCGAGTAATCCGCGCAATCCGCGCAAGAACAATATGTAATTCAAGGCGTGTCGCCGTCCCGTTGCATACGGCGGCGGCACGCATTTTTTGAAAAGGAAGGAGCTGCAAAGCCATGAAAACCGCCCCGAAAAAAGCAACGCGCATCAAGGCGGGCCGCATCCAGCGTGCAAACTACAAATGGATCTATCTGTTCCTGCTTCCCACCATCGTGATCTTTGCGATGTTCTATGTGATGCCCATTGCGCAGGTATTTGTGACGTCGTTCACGAAATGGGATGGCTTCAACGCACCAAAGTTCAACGGTCTGACAAACTATATCAATCTGTTTACCAACAGTTCGTTCCTCATTGCGTTGAAAAACCTGCTCTGGTGGTGCGTGATTGCCCTGACGCTGCACGTCGGCTTCGGCACATTGGTCGCTTTTGTACTGTACCAGCGCCCCCACGGCTGGAAGTTCACCCGTGCAGTGTTCATGATCCCCAACGTCATCAGTGCGGCGGCCTGGGCGATGATCTACAAATTCATTTTCAACAATGATTTCGGCATCCTGAACTCGGTCATCCGCGTTTTTAACCCGAATTTCAACGTCCAGTGGTTCTACAAATCGCCGTGGGCGTTCTGGGCTGTTACGTTCACCTGGCTGTTCTATGCAGTCATCGTCACGTTGGTCGTGCTGGGTGATTTGATGAACATTCCGAAGGAACTGAATGAAGCCGCCCTCATCGACGGCGCTACCGGCTGGCAGCTGATCCGCTATATCCAGCTGCCGCTGTGCCGTGCATCCATCGGCACCAGCGTCATTGCCTCGCTGACATCCCGTATTGCCATGTATGAGCAGATTGCCCTGACGACGTCCGGCGGTCCGGGCGACGACACGATGAGCCTGCCCATCATTCTGGTCAAGGGCATCATGGACTACCGTTACGGTTACGCCAACGCGGTGGGCGTGGTCATGTTTATCATCGGTCTGATCGTGCTGGGCGTCGTAAACAAGCTGTTCCGCATGGACGAAGCTAGTTACTGAGAAGGAGGCACACCATGAAAATCAAATACAAGCCTTGGGCAAAGGGTTTGATGTACCTTGTGGAGGCTGTCGTCATTATCCTCTCTGTGTTTCCCATTCTGTGGGTCGTTATGTCGTCCTTCAAGACGAACGGCGAGATTTTAAGCTCACCGCTGGCACTGCCCGCCCACTTCTCGCTGGATACCTTCATTGAAATTTTCCAGAAGTACAGCTTCCCCACCTACTTTTTCAACTCGCTGCTGGCGGCGGGCGTCTCGACGCTGGTTTCGCTGCTGTTTTATGCCATGGGCGCGTATGTCATTGCCAAGTTTGAGTTTCCCGGTCGCAAGCTGCTGTTTGCGCTGTTCACCATCACGCTGCTTGTGCCCAGCCACAGCAAGACCCAGCCCATCTTCTCGCTCATCATGAAACTGAACCTTTATGACAGCATCTGGGGCGTCACCCTTGTTTACCTGTCTGCCGGTATGGCTATGTCCATCTTTGTGCTGAAAGCCGGCTTTATGGCGATTCCCAAAAGCCTGGACGAGGCTGCGACACTGGACGGCGCAAGCTTCTTCCGCACGTTCTGGACCATCAACCTGCCGCTGGCAAAAAGCGCACTGGCGACTGCCGGCATCCTGATGTTCCTCGGCAACTGGAACGAGTACTACTTTGCCTCGCTGCTGACCGTTTCGGACTCGCAGCGCACACTGCCCATCGCGCTGGCGTTCTTCACCAGCGAATTTTCCTACAACTACACCCAGCTGTTTGCCGCGCTTACCATTGTCATTCTGCCCGGCATCATCCTGTATGCGCTTGCACAGGATCAGGTGCAGGCCAGCGTGGCTGCTTCCGGCGTCAAGGGCTGATGAAAAGGAAACCCGACTATGAAATATGATCTCGAACCCCGCGGCTGGATCGTGGCAGAGGAAACCTTTGACCCGTGCCGCACCGCCAAATGTGAATCCATCTTTGCCCAGGGCAACGGCTATATCAACATCCGCTGCGCGCTGGAGGAGGGTTACCTTGATACCTACCGCGGCGCTTTTATCACGGGCACATTCAATAAGGCTATGCCCGACGAAGTGACCGAGCTGCCCAACCTGCCTGACGTGACTGCTATGGAGTTTATCGTCAACGGTGAACGCTTCGCCATGGATCAGGGTACGCTGCAAAGCTACCTGCGCACACTGGATCTGCGCACCGGCGAAGCAACGCGCACCGTGCAGTGGAAAAGCCCTGCCGGGGCAGCGCTGGAACTGACCTTCCGTCGCTTTGTTTCGCTGGATAATGAGCATATTGCCGCGTTCTCGGTGGAAGTCACACCGACGAATCAGGATATCGAGCTGGTCGTCCATAGCGGTATCTCGACCCGCAACAGCAATACCGGCTCTCAGCACTGTGTGGAGGGCGAAATGCGGATGCTGCCCGGTGGCATCCTGCGCCTGATGACCCATACGAATGAGAGCAATGTGCCGATCAGTGTACACTGCCTGCACAAATTCAGCGCAGAACCCTCCGAGTCGCTGCCGGTCATTGAGCGCCGCCGCTTTGTGGGACGCTACACGTTCCGGCTGGCAAAGGGTCAGACGCTGCGCATCGAAAAGCTGACCTGCTACCACACAGGCCGTGACCTGCCGTTTACGGTCTACGGTCAGCAGCGCGGCACAACGAACCCGGACATCGTTGCCGCTGCCGGTGATGCGCTGGCGGCAAAGTTTGCGGATACCGGTTATGACGCTCTGCTTGCAGCCTCCGCCAAAAAGTGGGCAGCTTACTGGGCAGAGCAGGATGTGCAGATCGAAAGCGATGACAGCTTTGACCAGCTGGGTATGCGGTTTGCGCTGTATCACCTGAACATTATGATCAAGCGCGATGATGACCGCGTTGGCATCGGTGCCAAGGGCATGACAGGCGAGGGCTACAAAGGTCATTCTTTCTGGGATACCGAGATGTTCCTGATGCCTTACTACCTGTTGACTGACCCCGCCGCCGCCAAGACCCTGCTGGGCTACCGCTGGCGCAGCCTGCCCGGCGCGTTCAAAAAGGCCAGCGAGAATGGCTATCAGGGTGCTATGTTCCCCTGGGAGAGTGCGTGGCTGGACGACGGCGAAGTAACGCCGCTTTACTGCGGTGCGGATATCGTCACCGGCAAGAGCAGCCCGGTTTTGACAGGTATGATCGAGCAGCATATCTCTGCGGATATTGCCTGGGGTGTCTGGCTGTACTACCAAGCCACCGGCGATGATGATTTCATGAACCGCCGCGGTTGTGAGCTTTTGATTGAAATTGCCCGTTTCTGGGCAAGCCGCGTAGAGTGGCAGGATGATACGCAGCGCTATGAAATCAAAAACGTCATCGGTCCGGATGAGTACAAAGACCACGTCGATAACAACGCCTTTACAAACTATCTGACCGTCTTTGCCATGGAGCAGGCCGAACGCTGCATCAAAGATATGCCTACCCGTTGGCCGGACGCCTACGCCAAGCTGAGCGACAGCTATGACCTGAATGCTCTGGCGGCTGAATTGCAGGACAAAAAGGCAAAAGTCTACCTGCCGCAGCCCAACGCCGATGGCATCGTGCCGCAGAACGCCCAATATCTGGGGCTGGATGCGATCGACCTGAGCAAATACAAAAACCAGCAGGGCGTGTCCTCGATTTACGAGGATTACAGTCCCGCCCAGATGAACCAACTTATGGTGTCCAAGCAGGCTGACTTGGTCATGCTCATGCGCATTATGCCCGACTTATTCGATGCTGAGACCCGCCGCAAGAACTTTATCTTCTATGAGTCCCGCACACTGCATGATTCCTCCCTGAGCCATGGTCAGCACTGTGTGTTGGCCGCGTGGGAGGGACTGGACGATATGGCGCTGGATATGTACCGCCACGCCATTGCCATTGACCTCGGCCCGAATATGAAATCGTCCGACTTAGGCATCCACAGTGCATCAATGGGTAACGTCTGGCAGTGTGTTGTCTGCGGCTTTGCCGGGCTGGAATGGCACGAGGGCGGGCTTTCCCTGCGCAGTCATCTGCCCGCAAGCTGGCAGCGCGCGGCATTCAACATCGTCTGGCGCGGTGCAAAGCTCCATGTGGAAGTCACCCATGCGGGCATCACTGTCACCCACCGCGGCGGTTCCGCTGTGGAAATTACCGTGGACGGTCACCCGGTAAAGCTGGCCGCCGAGTAACTATGAGGAACTTTCTATGAAATACAAGGGTATTATTTTCGACTTGGATGGAGTGCTCTGCTCCACAGATCGTTTCCACTTTGAAGCGTGGAAACAGACGGCTGAGGAAGTCGGCGCACCGTTTGACGAAACCATCAATATGAAGCTGCGCGGCGTCAGCCGGATGGAGAGTTTGGAAATCATCCTTTCCGGCAGCAGCAAGACCTTTACCGATGCGGAAAAGGAACGCCTTGCCACCGAGAAAAACGACCGCTACCGCAAGCTGCTGGCGCAGATGTCGCCCGCCGATATGCCCGCCGCCGTGCGCGACGCTCTGACGGCGCTGCACAACGCGGGGCTGAAGCTGGCTGTTGGTTCGTCCAGCAAAAACGCGGCCTACATCTTGGAGCGGCTCGACGCGAACCGCTACTTTGATGCTGTGTGTGACGGCACGATGATTGCCCACTCCAAGCCCGACCCGGAGGTCTTTACCAAGGCTGCCGCCATGGTGGGGCTTGCCCCGGCAGACTGCCTGGTTGTGGAGGACGCTGCTGCCGGGCTGGAGGCCGCCCGCGCGGGCGGCATGGACTGTGCCATCGTCGGCACGGCCCCGATGCCGTTTGAACCCACCTACCATATGCAGGACGTGACCAAATTGCCGGGAACGATTTTGTAAGAGGTATACTTATGGAAAGCATTCACCCCGCGTGGTGGAAAGAGGCCGTCGTCTACCAAATCTACCCACGCAGCTTCAAGGACTCTAACGGTGACGGCATCGGCGACCTGAACGGCATCCGTGAAAAGCTGGACTACTTAAAAGACCTTGGCGTCGATGTGCTGTGGCTGAACCCGATCTATCAATCGCCTAATGTGGACAACGGCTATGACATCAGCGATTACCGCGATATCATGACAGACTTCGGCACGATGGCCGACTTTGACGCCCTGCTGGCGGATGTCCATGCCCATGGGTTAAAGCTCATCATGGACTTGGTGGTCAACCACTCGTCGGACCAGCACCCGTGGTTTATTGAGAGCCGTTCCAGCCGCAACAACCCCAAACGCGATTATTATATCTGGAAAGACCCCGCCCCGGACGGCGGTGCCCCCAACAACTGGCGCAGCTGCTTCAGCGGCTCGGCGTGGAAGTACGACGAGAAAACCGGTCAGTATTACCTGCACCTTTTTGCTGAAGGACAGCCCGATTTGAACTGGGAGAACCCGGAGGTTCGCGATCAGGTCTTTGACATGATGAACTTCTGGTTCCAAAAGGGAATCGACGGCTTTCGCATGGACGTCATCAGTATGATCTCCAAGGCCGGATATGCAGACGGGCCACTTTGCGCCGATGGTCTGTACGGCGACTATACCGACCAGTGTACCAACGGTCCCCGTGTGCATGAATACCTGCAGGAGATGAACCGCCGTGTGCTGAGCCACTACGACTGCATGACGGTGGGAGAAAACGCCAACGTCAACCCGGAGCTTGCCTGCCTGTACGCGGGCGAAGACCGCCATGAGCTGAACATGGTGTTCCAGTTTGAACTGATGGACGTGGACGGCGGCGAGAGCCGCAAGTGGGAACCCGAACACCCGTGGAAGCTGACGGATATTAAAAAAATACAGACCCGCTGGCAGACCGCTTTGGACGGCAAGGCGTGGAACAGCCTGTACTGGAACAACCACGACCAACCCCGCGTGGTATCGCGCTTCGGCTGCACCAAGGACGAAGAATCCCGTGTGAGGTCGGCCAAAATGCTGGCTGTCTGCCTCTACCTGATGCAGGGAACGCCCTACATTTATCAGGGTGAGGAACTGGGCATGACGAACAAGCATTTCGACAGCATCGACCCCATTAACGATGTTATGACTCGCAACGCCTACTTTGAAAAGACCCAGCGCTGCGGCGAGAGCGTGGCGGATTTCATGAAGGCGGCCAACTACATCAGCCGCGAGCACACCCGCACCCCCATGCACTGGGATGATACCGCCAATGCAGGCTTTACCACCGGCACACCGTGGATACCGCTGAACCCCAACTACCCGCAGATCAACGCAGCCAAACAAGTGGGCGACCCGGACTCGGTGTACAGCTTCTACCGCCGCCTGCTGGCGCTGCGCAAGTCTGACAAGACCTTCGTCTACGGTCACTACGCCCTGCTGCTGCCCGACGATGAAGAGATTTACGCCTACACCCGCACATTGAACGACGAGCAGATACTCGTGGTCTGCAACTTTACCGACCATGACGTACCTTGCCCATTGCTGAACGATTGGCAGAACACAGAGCTGCTTATCAGCAACTACAACACCCCCGGAAACCCCGGAAGTCTGCGACCGTTTGAAGCGGTGGTTTACAGAAAGTAAAACGCAACAGTAAAGAGTCCTGATGCCGAATTTCGGCATCAGGACTTTCTTCTTTTAGGACACAAAACTCAACGGGTCAACCCGAACCCCGCTTTGCATTACCTCAAAATGCAGGTGCTGTCGCCCGTGCCGCCTGCCTACATATTTTTCAAAAAATACCGCCCTATCTCACGATAAGGCGGTAGATTGCGTTATTCTATGCTGCTCCTAAGTTTTTAGATAACAAATCACCATTGGCGGCGTTCTCAAACACTTCAAAAGCATCTTGTAGTTCTTCCAATCACAGCTGGTGTGTCTCTTTTCAGAGTATTTGTTTTCCGCGACATCATTTAGCATCATCAGAATAAAACCCGATGGCCTTTTGCAAAGCCAAGAACTGCTTCAGCAGTTATCGCTGCTTTGTTCCATAAATACCCTCCTTGCTGCACGTAATAAAACCATCTCTATATGGTGATATTCTCAGAATTTCATCCGTCTGCATATTCTGGCACCATTGACATAAATGTCATTTGCCAGTTCTGTAACAAGCCGCATATCCTGCCAGGTTTCACACTTATTCCCCATAAAAGTAATGTTATCAAAATGGACATCATGGACACGTACTTCTTCTGTTGGTGTCTGATACCCCCGGATCATGGAGACCGGGATATCTCCGTTCAGCACCTGGATATTATCAAAATAAATATCATTGATTTCTCCTTTGGCAAGCTGTTCCGTATATCTGCAAAGCAGAACCTTAATATCGAACAGTTTCTGTTCTGCCTGCTCTACTCTGATATTTTTATAATGTATATCATGAACATGGCCGCCATCTGCCTGATGGATGGAAATCGCCGCACCACCCATGTTTCCTTCATACTGGCAGTGTATAATATCACAATCCTCAAATACTAGGTCGTGGATTTCGCTCTGGAGGGCATAACCAAGCTCTATGGCATTACCGGGTTCTGCATTCCAGATCACGTTATTGTGAACACGCACTTTTGTTACGTCACGTACCGTTGACGGATCTTCAAACAATCTTTGGGATTTGATGCAGATACTGTCGTCTGTGGAACGGATAAAGCAATTTTTTACCTCTACGTCCTGGCTGCTCGTAATATCAATACCGTCTCCCGTTACAATCCTCGACATAATATTCATATCATCAATCACAACATGGTCACACGCCGCAGGAACTACATGCCAGGAAGGACCATCTACAGCAGTAAAGCCTTTTAAGAGTACATTATTACACCACTTGGCATAGATAAAGAAACGGTGTGCATTACTGTCCGGCAGATGCCAGCAGGCTCCGTTGATAATTCCGTTTCCTACAATGGAAATATTGTCACAATGGTCTGCGTATACACAACCTGATACAACAGCACCTTCCTCTATGTAAACCGTATCATTGGACTTTAAGGTAAGAACTCCTACATTATATACCTTGCCCCTTTCAAAGCAGATGGTGGTATCTGCCGGCTTCTCAATCCTGTGCGAGCAAAGCACAAACAATGCATCATGAAGACCACCATCTGTCTCTACAGTAAACTTTCTCGGTTCATCAAGATGGATATGGACTGTTTCTCCTTTTACAGAAGGAACTATGCCAAAGCTGGACGGACGGATTTCAAGTTTTTCATATGGTGTATGGATTGAAATCTCCAGATCATACGCTTCGTTATCTACTACTACAACATAGTCAAACGAATCTGTATGGTATACCACACGCTCTGTTCCGTTGCAGGTAACACTGTATTTTGTTGATTTTTCCAATTCATCTACAGATTTTAAAATAAATCTCGGTTCCTTGACCGGGTCCGGATTAGGATAATAAATCAAATCATTTTCAAAATCCTTCATATCTCTTTTCTCCTCGCTCCATCATAAATACTTATGATTCATACTGCCTATAATCAATTACCAGAGCTGTTATTTAATTCTTCGTCAGTTAATTATACTATTGCAAGTATAGCAAATTTTAATAAATATGTCATCTGTTATTTAACATATTTCGCGAAATGCTTCACGATTCGTTATGATGATCTTATTTCCATTCCCTATATACATTCTATCATTCTTTCAGTACGATAGTCTGTACTTCAATTCCTAAAGTTCCCTTTAATCGTCTGTCTAATCGAACTCAACGAAATCAGGTGACCGTGCCTTGGAAGGACGGCATAAAACTGTTCCTGATAAAATGCTTGGATATGAACCGCTTTCAGGTCGCCCAGCGTAACGCCGAGATTTCTAAAGTAAGGAATGATCCTGCTGGAGCACAACACGTTCTATCTGCGTGACGGTGTGCCCTTCGTGCGCGCCCGCATGGGCGGAGGCAACTACACCGAGAAGGATGATACGATCCTCCCGCTGGCCTAAAAAAGCACAAAAAAATCACCGCCCCGGATGTCGAATCTTTCCGCATCCGGGGCGGATTTTTGTACGCATTTTGCCCGTTCGGGCGGGGTTTGCGCAAATGTCGAATGTATGGTAAAATACAGGTAAAATCAGCTTTTTGGGGTCATCTTATGGGCATTGTAGTCATCGGTGCGGTTTTTGTGGACATCAAGGGGTATCCCCTGTCCACCTATATCCCGGGCGGGCGCAACGCGGGCCGGGTCGAGCAGGTACACGGCGGCGTCTGCCGCAACGTGGCGGAGGACATTGCCAATGTTGAGCTGCGCCCCACCTTCGTCAGTCTGGTGGACGACACCGGCTCCGGCCAGGACGTCATTGACAAGCTGGCCCGGCACAAGGTCAACACCCGCTACATCCAGCGCATGCCGGACGGCATGGGCACCTGGCTGGCCGTGTTCAACAACGACGGCGATGTCTGCGCCGCCATCTCGAAGCGGCCCGACACGACGCCGCTGACCGCATTATTAAAGGAAAAGGGCGACGAGATCTTTGCCGACTGCGACGGCATCGCCATCGAGTTTGATCTGGAGAAGGAGACCGTCAAGCAGATTTTGCACTACGCCAAAAAGTACCGCAAAAAGGTCTACGCCGCGGTCTCCAACATGAGCATTGCCATGGAGCGCCGCAGCCTCCTGCAAGAGGTCGACTGCTTTGTCTGCAACCAGCAGGAGGCCGGGCTGATGTTCTCCGACGATTACGGCCACCTGACGCCGGACGAGATGTGCGCCACGCTGGCCGCCAACGTGCGCAGCGCCAACATTCCCTGCATGGTCGTGACGATGGGCGAGCAGGGCGCCGTCTACGCCCGCGCCGACGGCGAGAGCGGCATGGTGCCCGCCAAGAAGGTCGATGTCATCGACACCACCGGCGCGGGGGATGCTTTCTTCGCCGGGACGGTCATCGGCCTGACCTACGGCAAGACGCTGGCCGAGGCCTGCGAGATCGGCAGCCGCCTAGCCGCGTCGGTCATCTGCATCTCGGAGAATGTCTGCCCGCGGTTCCGCCCGCAGGAGTTCGGGCTCGATGTGCCGGTCACAGACTGATTTTTCGGTTTTTTGGCACGCATTTCCCTTATTTTGCCATTTTTCCGATTTCGCACATTTTGCCTTTTTAGCAGCTTTCTATCCGCACATTTTCGGCTTGTATGACCATTTCAGTGCATTTCAGTATCGGAATTTTACGCACAGTTTTTCGAAAATTCAAAATATTTAGTTACTGTATAACCAAACATGAAAACAGACAACCTCATCCCCGCAGCCCCGCTTGACCGGCGGGAGCTTGCACCCGGCGTGCAGCTCTGCTTCACCCGGCTGGACGCGCCGCTCTGCCCGCCCCCGCTGGACTGGCCGCGGCTGCTCGTCTTTGATTTCTGCCGCAGCGGACGACGCGCCATCCCGGACGGCGCACAATATGCCATCGTGACGGAGGGTCATGCCGCCGTCAGCTTTGCTGTGCCCGGTGCGGACTTCTACCTGCCCGGCAGCCAGTACGAGGCGCTGCAGCTTTTCATTGACCCCGACGCCGTGCAGGCAGACAGCTTTTTGACGCTGATGGGGCTGGAAATAGGCGGCATCGCGGATTATTTCTGCCGCGGCGGCGTGCACTGCTGCCCGATGAGCGACGCCATCACGGCCATTGTGGACGAGGTCTGGGACGACGCCGCCTACGCCGCCCCCGGCGAGCTGCGCTATGCCGCCGTGCGGCTGCTGTATGAGCTGCTGCGCCTGCCCGACGAGGCCGACACGGCCCGCTGCCCCGCGCGGCAGGTCGAATGCGTGCGCGAGACCGAGACGCTGGTTCTGCAGGACCTCTCGGTCCGCCGCCCGGCCCGGGAGCTGGCCGACCATTTTGGTTTGAGCGAGAGCGGCTTCAAGCTGTACTGCCAGAACGTGCTGGGCGAGGGGTATCTCGCCTACTTCCGCCGCCGCCGGCTCGAAAAAGCCGCCGAGTTGCTGCGCACGACCCCCCAGCGGGTGCAGGACATCGCCGCCCAGGTCGGCTACGAGAGCCAGGGCCGCTTTGCCCAGGCGTTCTACGACCAGTTCCGCCTGACCCCGCTGGAATACCGGCGCTTGTCGAAGTAAAATGCCCTTGGCCACCTCCCTCGCAGAGGGAGGCAAGAAAGCCACGACCCGAAAGGAGCGGAAATTTGAACAACATCACGCGCTCGATTTTCCGTGCCATTCATGAGGGGCGGTGGTTGAGCATTGAATACAAAAACCAACAGACCCAGCAGACCAAATACTGGGTCGCTATCCGCGGGCTGAACCCCAGGACCCGCACCCTGAACGTTGACGGGCTGCATCTGGGCAAATTAAGCGTGCAGGCACTCGACCATATCAGCATTGACCGCATCCAGACCGCCGAGGTCGTGGACGGCTCGTGGTGCCCCGTCAACCAGACGCTCATCGACGACATCCGCGACAACCCCGGGCGGTACGCGGCGCTGTTTGACAACGCCGCCAACCTGCGGGTGCTGGACTATCTGGCCGCCTGCAACCGGCTGGACGCCACGCCCTACCAGTCCAACTACAGCCTGATCCATCAAATTGACGCCGACTGCTTTGCCGATTATAAGGAGGACACGCTGGAGCTGACCGACGACCAGTTCCGTGAGCTGGTGGGCCGGTTCCAGCGCCGGGTCGAGGACCGCCACCGGAACGCCGCCCGCCCCAGCCTACCCACACTGGGGCTGAACCTTATCAGTATTGACACCCGGCAGGGGCTGTACGTGCTGGCCTACCGCCCGCTGCGGCTCGACGTGAAAAAGCGTGCCCTGCGGGCCGAGCCGGAGCCGGTCATCTGCCGGGAGTTCACCGTCAACGGCAGCAAGCTGAGCATCCATCAATTTCTGGATGCCGACGACTATACGCTGCTGGACGAGTTCACGAAGCACGCCGAGACCATCAAGGACCGCATCACCCGCAGCAACCCGCGGGTGCGGGTCGATGATCTGCCCTACCTCGTCGCCATCAGCCGCGACTGCCCCGTGGACTTGGAGCATGAGTACCGCGGCATCCTTACTATGTTCGAGGACCCCTCCGGCGAGACGGCCACCGCCCCGCTGCGGGCCTTCTTCGGCGAGATGACCGCCAAGCCGCGCCGCCGCAAGTCCTACCCGCTGGCGCTGCTGAACAACAAGGTCAATCTGGACCAGCTGCTGGCCATCAACAACGCCATGCGCTACCCACTGGCCTACGTGCAGGGCCCGCCGGGCACCGGCAAGACCAACACCATCGTCAACACGCTGACGACGGCGTTTTTCAACGAGCGCACGGTGCTTTTTTCCAGCTACAACAACCATCCCATCGACGGCGTTGTGGAAAAGCTGCAGGCCGTCACCTACCACGGCCAGACCGTGCCGTTCCCGATCCTGCGCCTTGGCAACAACGAGAAAACCGCCGAGGCCCTGCGCACCATCGACCAACTGTTTGAGCAGTGCAAAAAAATCCCCGTGCCGGAGCGGCTGCTGGACAAAAACCACGCGGACCGCACGGCCCGCGCCAAACAGCTGACCGCCCTGCTGGAACGGTATGAGCGCATCCTTGATTTGCAGGAGCGGCGGGAGACCATCCGGCGCCTGCTGGACGCCCGCGGCCAGATGAACTTCCAGTACGAGCTGCAGGCCGGGCAGCTGCCGCAGGTGGACCGTGAGCTGGCCGCCTACGGCAGCATCGACTCTGCCGACGCGCTGGCTCTGCTGGACCGCAACGAGGACGAGCTGCTGCGCTACCTCTACTACACCTCGGCCCGCTGCATCCGCCGGTTGGAGGAGCCGAAATATAACGATTTAATGAGCATCGTCCACAGCCCCGACACCGACAAGGAGCGGGTCACGCAGTTCAACAAGTACATCTCGGAGCCGGAGAACCTGAAAAAGCTGCTGCGCGTCTTTCCCATTGTGGCCACGACCTGCATCTCCGCCCACCGTCTGGGCGACCCGGAGCCGAGCTTTGACATGGTCATCATGGACGAGGCCAGCCAGTGCAATACGGCCATGTCTCTTGTGCCCATCCTGCGCGGGGCGTCGCTGATGCTTGTGGGCGACCCGCAGCAGCTCTCGCCTGTCATTCTGCTGGACCCCGCCGACAACCGCACGCTGCGCCGCCGCTACGGTGTCACGCAGGAGTACGATTACATCGAAAACTCGATCTACAAATGCTTTCTGGCCTGCGACGCCGTCAGCGACGAGACGCTGTTGAGCTACCACTACCGGTGCAGCCCCAAGATCATCGAGTTCAACAATCGCAAATACTACAACCACAAGCTGCACATTGCCAGCCGCGAGACCGACCCCACGCCGCTCGTCTATGTGGACGTGCCCAACGACACCACCGACGAGAAAAACACCGCCCCGCAGGAGGTCCGCCGCATCGAGGCATACCTGACCGCGCACCCGGACAAGCAGGTGGGCATCATCACGCCGTTTGCGAAGCAGCGCGCCGCCATCGAGGCCATGCTGCGCGCGAAGCACTTTGAGAACGCCGCCTGCGGCACGGTGCACGCCTTTCAGGGCGACGAGAAAGACGTGGTCATCTTCTCCTTAGCGCTGACCGACCAGACCCGCCCGCGCACCTACGACTGGCTGAAAACAAACAAGGAGCTCATCAACGTGGCGACCTCCCGCGCGCGGGAGCAGCTGGTCATCCTCTCGAATCAGGCCGCGCTGGACCGCCTGCACGCCGACAGCACCGACGACGATATTTATGAGCTGGTGCAGTACGTGCGCAAAAACGGCCAGTCCGAGGTGACCGAGAAGCCCGCCGCCAGCCGTGCGCTGGGCATCAAGCCCTACAGCACCAAGACCGAGGATGCCTTTTTGGAAAATCTGAACCACGCGCTGGACAACGCCTTCCTCGACGGCAGCCGCTGCACGGTCCGCAAGGAGGTACCCATCGCCCAGGTGTTTGAGGATAACCCCTGCTGCGCCGACCTGTTCTACACCGGGCGGTTCGACTTCGTCGTCTACCAGCGGGAGGGCCGCCGCCTGATGCCGATTTTAGCCATCGAGCTGGATGGCCGCGAGCACCGCGACGACCCCGCCGTCCGGCGCCGTGACCGCAAGAAGGACCAGATCTGCCGCGAGCACGGCTTTGAGCTGATCCGCGTCGAGAACAGCTACGCGCGGCGGTATAATTATATCAAGAGTATTTTGATAAATTACTTCCGCAAGGTGTCGTAGCACCCGCAAACGGGCAGAGCCCGCGAGAAAGCCTCCTCACGAAGTGGGGAGGTGGCCGAGTGGAACGAGGCCGGAGGGGCTCTGCCCGCGCATCCCAGCGTAAAACCGAAAAGTCCTGCCTCCCTTTCCCGGAGACAGGACTTTTTCCTTTTTACCGCCAGTGAAACGTAACCATGCCGTAAATATAAATAAACAAAATCGCACCCGGCACAAAACACTTAAAAATCGGCTTCATCCAGGGGCGGACCTTCAGGCCCCTGCCGGTGTTGGCTTCGGCCACAAAATTGTCCCAGCCCCAGCCAAAGCGGTTGCAGCAGAACAGCGCCAGCACCAGCGACCCCAGCGGCAGCACATTGTTGCTGACGATGAAGTCCCAGAAGTCCAGCCACGCGCTGCCCGGCGCAAACGGCTGGAAGAGCAGCACGCTGTAGCCCAGCGCCGTCGTCAGCGCCAGCAGAAAGATGCCGACGCCGCAGACCACGCAGCCCTTCGGGCGGCTCCACCCGGTCAGCTCACGCACCATGGCAAGGATATTCTCGCAGACGCCCAGCACGGTGGACAGCGCCGCAAACACCATGAACAGGAAGAACAGCGCGCCCCACCAGCGGCCCCCGGCCATATTGCCGAACACCCCCGCCATCGTGTCAAACAGCAGACTGGGGCCTGCCGTGACCTCCAGCCCGTAGGTGAAGCACGCCGGGAAGATGACGATGCCCGCCAGCACGGCCACGAACGTGTCGAGAAAAATGACCCGCAGTGACTCGCCCATGAGCGCGTGATCCTTGCCGATGTAGCTGCCGAAGATCGCCATGCCGCCCATGCCGACAGACAGCGAGAAAAACGCCTGGTTCATGGCCGCCACGATGACCCCGCCGTCAATGGCCGAGAAATCCGGCACAAGGTAGAACCGCAGCCCCTCCGCCGCACCGGCAAACGTCAGGCTGTGCACGGCCAGCACCAGCATCAGCACCAGCAGCGCGCTCATCATGTACTTGGTCACGCGCTCCAGCCCGCCCTGCAAATTAAAGCTCAGCAGCACAAACGCCGCTATAAGGACTACAAGCAGATAGGTCACGTTCAGCCCGGGGTCGGCGATCATCTGCGCAAAGCCGAAATCCGCATGCTGCCCGGTCAGGAACTTGACAAAATAGTACAAGATCCAACCCGTTACCACCGTGTAGAACGCCATGATGGCAATGTTGCCGATGAGGCTGACGACGCCGAATACGCCCCACTTATGGCCGGGCTTTTCCAGGCGTTGGTACATGGTAACGGGGCTGGCCTGGGCGGCGCGGCCCACGGCAAACTCCATGATCATGACGGGCAGGCCCAGCACCAACAGGCAGAGGATGTAGAGCAGCATAAAGCTGCCGCCGCCATTCTGGCCACACATCCAGGGGAATTTCCAGACGTTGCCGCAGCCGATGGCGCACCCCGCCGACAGCATGATAAAGCCCAAGCGGCTGCTCAGGCGCTCGCGTTCGTTCATAAATCAGTTTTCCCTTTCGGTAGTAATTTCCGCGCAGACAATTTCCGTGCGGCCCTGGGTGCGGAACTTGTAGCCCCAGGTGCCCGTGCCGCCGCTGACGATGGCATCGCAATGGTCTGCAATGTGCTTTCTGCCGTAGTTGCGCTCATTTTTGGCAACCATGCCCACCGCACCCGCAGGCCAGACCTGCCCGCCGTGGGTGTGGCCGCTCAAAATCAGGTCCGCCCCCGCCGCGGCGGCGTTCTTAAAGTCCCGCGGCTCATGGTCGAGCCAGACCGTGTAGCGGTCGTCGGGGCCGCCGGGCATAAGCTGCGCCGCCGTGAAGCGGCTGCCGTTCGTGTACAGATAATCCTTGCGGCCCACGACGCGCACACCGCAGGGCAGCAGGACGGACGTGTCCTCTAGGATGCGCACGCCCGCGGCGGCGAATCCGCGCTCCAGATCCGCGCGGCCAAAGCTCGGCTCCCGCCAGTGGTGGAACAGGTCGTGGTTGCCGAGGACGTAATACTTGCCCAGCGGCGCGTCCAGCTCGCCAAACAGCTTGCAGAAGGCGTCCAGCTCCTCCGGCTCGGTGAACTCGTCGAAAATATCGCCGGTCAGCACAAGCAGGTCGGGACGGCACGCCTCGATTTTTGCTTTCAGCTCCGGGATGCGGGTGTGATCCATCGCCGCACAGGCGCGCGGGTGGACATCACTGACCTGCACGATGGTCAGCCTGCCGTTCGGCAGATTTTTCCGCGTTGTCAGGCTGTATTTTGTCGTACAGAGCCGCAGCGCACGCCGCCGCCCCCACCACATGATAAGGCCCGTCAACAGCCACGGCGTTATGCCGTCCAGCCAGATAATATGCCAAACAGTCAACGGTGTGCCGCCGATGCGCCGCAGCGCCAGCCCGATGGCGGTACCGATGCAGTAGAATGTCACAAGATGTCCGGCAAACACGATGCCCAGCCCGAGCGGGTCGCGGCTGATATACGCCAGCACGCCCATCAGCACAAGCGGCAGTCCGTAATACAGCACCGGCCACCGGGCCACCAGCTGTAAGGGCGGCAGCTGCAAAAAGTTCAGGTACAGCAAAGCATCCAGCGCCACCTGCCCGAGGCGCGGAAGAACGAATTGGAAGAAAGGATGATACATGGTTGATGCCTTTGTTCGGTAAGAGTGCCTTCCCCCTTGGGGGAAGGTGTCTGCGGCCCCGCCCGCAGACGGATGAGGGGAAGGCTTTTTAACAAAAACAGCCCCGCACCTCGCGGCACGGGGGCTGAAATTTAATTTTTACTGTTCCTTCGCCTTGATGGCCGCGTCAATCGCGCGGGCAGCCTCTTTGCCGGCACCCATCGCCAGAATGACGGTGGCAGCGCCGGTGACAGCATCGCCGCCGGCGTAGACCATCGGGCGGCTCGTCAGACCGTCGGGGCCGTTCGTGATCAGGCAGCCGTGCTTGTCGGCGTCCAGACCCGGCGTGGTGGAGCGGATCAGCGGGTTGGGGCTGGTGCCCAGCGCCATGATCATCGTATCAACGTTCAGAACGAACTCGCTGCCCTCCTTGACGATGGGGCGGCGGCGTCCGGACGCATCCGGCTCGCCCAGCTCCATCTCAACGCAGGTCATACCCTTGACCCAGCCGTTCTCGTCGCCCAGCACTTCCGTCGGGTTCGTCAGCGTCTTAAAGACGATGCCCTCCTCCTTGGCGTGCTCGACCTCCTCCTTACGGGCAGGCAGCTCGGCCATGCCGCGGCGGTAGACGATGTAGACATTCTCCGCACCCAGACGCTTGGCGCAGCGGGCGGCGTCCATGGCCACATTGCCGCCGCCGACAACGGCAACGGACTTGCTCTTCATGATAGGCGTGCGGGAATCCTCCTTGTACGCCTTCATCAGGTTGACGCGGGTCAGGTACTCGTTGGCGGAGTAGACGCCGTTCAGGCTCTCGCCGGGGATGCCCATAAAGCGGGGCAGACCGGCGCCGGAGGCCACATAGACAGCCTCGAAGCCGTAGTCGTTCATCAGCTCGTCGATGGTCAGGACTTTACCGATGACCATATTGGTTTCGATGTCAACGCCCAGCTCCTTCAGGCCCTCGACCTCGTGCTGAACAATGTCCTTGGGCAGACGGAACTCGGGGATGCCGTACATCAACACGCCGCCCGCAACGTGCAGGGCTTCGTAGACGGTGACCTTGTAGCCCAGCTTGGCCAGGTCGCCCGCGACGGTCAGGCCGGACGGGCCTGCGCCGATGACAGCGACCTTGTGGCCGTTGGGCGCGGGGGCGGTGGGCTTGGTATGTACGTTGTTGCGGTACCAGTCGGCAACAAAGCGCTCCAAGCGGCCAATGCCGACGGCCTCGCCCTTGATGCCGCGGACGCACTTGCCCTCGCACTGGTGCTCCTGCGGGCAGACACGGCCGCAGACGGCGGGCAGTGCACTGGACTGGGCAATCACGTTGTAAGCGGCCTCAAAATCGCCCTCGGCGACGTGCTTGATGAAGCCGGGAATATCAATTTCAACGGGGCAGCCGCTGCGGCAGGGGTGGTTCTTGCACTGCAGGCAGCGCTTGGCCTCGTTCACGGCCATCTCCTCGGTGTAGCCAAGGGCGACCTCTTTAAAGTTTTTGTTGCGGACGTTCGGCTCCTGGCTGGGCATGGGGCACTTTTTCGGATCCATGTTCGGCATAATTACTGCACCTCCTGCTTCAGCAAATTGCACTCGGCCTCGCGGGCGTGTGCCTCAAAGGGCTTGTACATCGTGCCGCGGTGCATAGCCTCGTCAAAATCGACCTCAAAGCCGTCAAAATCGGGGCCGTCCACGCAGGCGAACTTCGTCTGCCCGCCCACGGTCAGGCGGCAGCCGCCGCACATACCGGTGCCGTCGACCATAATGGGGTTCATCGACACAACGGTCTTGACGTTGTGGGGCTTGGTCGTCTTGACGACGAATTTCATCATGATCAGGGGTCCGATGGTAATGACCTCGTCAAAGTTCGCACCCTCGACGATCTTCTTATCCAGCGGCGCAGTGACAACGCCCTTCTCGCCGTAGGAGCCGTCGTCGGTCATAATGATAAACTCATCGCAGCAGGCGCGGAACTCGTCCTCCAGAATGACCAGATCCTTGTTGCGGAAACCGACAATGCCGGTGACCTTAGTGCCCTGCTCGTGCAGTGCCTGGGCAATGGGCAGCGCAATGGCGCAGCCCACGCCGCCGCCGACAACACAGACGTTTTTCAGCCCCTCGATCTCAGTGGCCTTGCCCAAGGGTCCCACAAAGTCATGCACGGCCTCGCCCTCTTTGAGGGAGTTGAGCTGCATGGTACCTGCGCCGACAACCTGGAAAATGATAGAAACGGTGCCGGCTTCGCGGTCAAACCCGGCGATGGTCAGGGGGATGCGCTCGGAGTCCTCCTTTGCGCGGACAATGATAAACTGGCCGGCCTTTGCCTTCTTGGCAATGAGCGGCGCATGGATGCAAAGTTCGGTTACGGTGGGGTTCAGCTCCCGCCGTTTGATGATAGTAAACAAAGCGATCTCTCCTTCTCTTTGTTTTTATAAATATACATTTATATTGTAGCGTATTTTGCGGGGAATGTAAAGAAGAAAGTTAAGGAAATGCAGGCGAGGAAAGGATGTAGGGGGCGGCGTCCCCGACGCCCCCGGAGGGGTCAAGACCCCTCCCTACGATGCAAAAGATAAAGGGGATACAATGGCAAGGCTGCGGGCCGGGCATGCCCGGCCCCTACGGACT
>OHZC01000207.1_pt1 | contig 25153 bp, 19 predicted proteins | sample 1580361 | NCBI WGS metagenome assembly OHZC01 (sample SAMEA3882532, study PRJEB24775) | human gut metagenome | biome: human-associated habitat; feature: intestine environment; material: feces | place: Netherlands | collected 2009/2010
GCATTTTTCACGGCCGTTTCTGCCGCTGCCCGGCGCTTTTTCCGGTGCAATACTGCCACCCACACGGCATACACCACAATAGCGCCGGCGCTGACGGCAACGCTCTGGCGCAGACCGGCCGTGTGGTAGGTGAACACGATCTCGCTGTGGCCCGCCGGGGCGGCAACCGCCATCAGGCCGTTGTCCACTTTCTCCACCTCCGCCGGCACACCGTTCACGGTTGCGGTAAAACCATCGTCATAGGGCACGCTGAACAGTACCAGATTTTCGGCTTCCAGATCCGCCTGCGCGGTAAAGCCGGTGCGCGTTGCGGTAAAGCTTGTCACAGCGCTTTCCCGCCGGGCCGTACAGTCCTGCACATAATCCTCATAGCTGATGTTATTTTTCTCATCATCCGTCAGGTTCTGCATCATCTGGCCGTACCGTTCCACCTGTTCATCGGTCAGCAGCAGGGCTTTCATCAGTACATTGCCCGCGTTGGTATCGCTCACCGTTTCAAAGTCCTCTTCCGTAATATAGGAATCATAGGTAAAGCCCATCGGCACCCAGTTCTCGTTCTCGTAAATCAGGTAGCTTGTGGTGCTTGAAACAAGGTTCCAGCCTTCCAGCTTTTCTTTTTCCCAATCCTCAACTTTTTCTTTCGGCACAAGGGTATACCGCACGCTCAGCAGACCGCGCAGGGCATACAGGCTGGCTTCCGGCTTGGAGTTCACATCCCGCTTAACGCCCACCGTAGGGTAAAATTCCAGAATGCTGGGTGCTACCGTGGAGTTAAAGAACTGGATGCAGCTTTTGTCCAGCCACAAACCAAGGTTGTTATAACTGTCGTAAGCGTCCAGCCGGTAAAAGACATCGTCCGGCAGAACGGCGTTCAGCTCCGGGGCTTCGCGCCAGGTCTGCTGCACATAGTCCGCATCGTGGTACCACTGGCCGTATTTGGTGATGGAAAGGTGTACCTGCCCATACACAAAGCTGAACCCCAGCACCACGGCCAGCACCGCCGCCGGGAACCGTGCCGCCAGCTGCCTGCGGTAATGCAGCAGCAGCCAGAACAGCCCCACGCCCAACATGCTGACCAGCAAAATGCCCCAGTAGCGCAGCGGTTCCTCCACCACGCCAATGGTGGTGGTACCGTCTTTTTCATTGGGCACCAGCGCAAAGGCAATGCTGCTCAAGGTACACAGCGCCACAAGGCCCAGCGCGCGGCGGTACTCGGTTTCGCACAGGTTGGCTTTTTGCAGCGTCATAGCCGTGGCGGCGCAGAGCACCAAAACCGGCATATAATACCAGCGCGCATAATAGCTGGAATTGAGGGCATAGAACATGCTGTTCAGCACCGGCACAAAGGCGCAGATAAGGCACACTTTCATGATGCGCGCAAAGGGGTGGCGCCGCCGCACGCGGCAGAACACCAGCCCGCCCGCAATGCCCACCACCGGCAGGTAGACGGTCATGCTGGTGTGCTTTAAGATGCCCTCCTGGAACAGGTCTTTCAGGTAGGGGGCATCCGGCATCAAAAAAGCGCTGTAAAAAATGGCAAGGTACTGCTGGGCGCTGCCGTATACAAGGTAGCCGTACCCATTGAATGGATCGATTGTGCGCGGGTTCTGCACCAGCGAAAGTGCCGCCGGAACCAGCAGCGCACAGCCCATGCAGCAGCCCAGCACCGTCTGGAACGCCAGCGCCCCAAACAGGCGCAGGTTCAGCTTGTACCGGCCGCCCGCCACCATACAGACAAAATAAATGATCAAAAACACGGCCTGCCCGGCAAAAAAGAAATAGTTGTTGAGCAGGTTGACCGCAACCCAAAACGGGAATGCACCGTGCCTGCGGTCCAGCACGGCGTCATCCAGCGCTTTGAGCATGTAGGGGAACAGCGCCACAACGTCCAAAAAGTGGTTAAAGAACACGTTGTACACCGTAAAGCCGGAGAACGCATACAGACACGCGCCCACCATGCTCCAGCGCTCGTCTTTTACCCAGCGGCGCATCCACAGGTAAGCCCCGCCGCCCGCCACAGCAAATTTAAGGCAGAGCATTGGCACCATGGCCCAGGGCGTCCACCGATAGGGCAGCAGAAGGGTGAGCCAGAAAAACGGGCTGCCGCACAGATAAAAGCTGTAGGAGTTCACAAACCCGCTGCCCAGGTCCGTTGCCCAGGAGAAGGTGTTGCGGGCCGCGCCGGCCATGCCGTTCGGGTAGCCTGCCCCCTTGATGAAGCTGTTCATGTAGCGGTAGAAGCTGATCTGCTGGCTGTTGAAATCGCCCGCGTAGTGGAAAAATCCACCGTCGATGATATAGAACGGCAGGAAGAATATCGCCGCCGTCAGCGCACAGAGCAGCATGGTGCGGAGCATCTGGTCCCGCCGCCCCGGCATATTGAGCAGCCGGGCATTTCCGGTCTGATTTTTTGAATCGTCCATTGTCTATCCTCTTTCCCCGCCCGGAGGGGCGGCACAGGCCCATCGCCCGCATCGTTCTTGCGTTCCAGTATAGCACGCGGCTGTGTGGAAAAAAAGAATTTTCGTGTTTTGCTTGACATTCGCCTGCCGGGCGGGTATAACCCTCTCAAAGACACTTCAAGGAGGCTGACATGAAGCTATACCCGTTCAGCGCCCTTCTGGCGCGGATGAAGTACATCACCCGGTGGAGTCTGATGCACTCCACCCGCCCGGAATCCCTCAGTGAGCACACCTGCGACACTGCCCTGCTGGCCCATACCCTCTGCCTCATCGCGCGGCGGTACACCGGCACGCCCTGCCGCCCCAAGACGGTGGCGGTGGCGGCGCTCTATCACGATGCACCCGAGATCATCACCGGCGATATGCCCACGCCGGTCAAGTACAGCAGCCCCGGCCTGCGGGACGCCTATAAGGCGCTGGAGGCCGAGAGTGTGGATTCCATGACCCGTCTGCTGCCGCCAGAGCTGGCCGAGGAGGTCAGCCCCTTCATCACCGGCAGCCTGCTGACCGCCGAGGAAAAGCGGCTCCTGAAAGCTGCTGACCGGCTCTCGGCCCTCGTCAAGTGCATGGAGGAGCAGCGCAGCGGCAACCACGAATTTGACGCCGCGCTTCGTCAGCAGCGGGAGGCACTGGAAGGGATGCACTGCCCTGAGGCCGACTGGTTCATGGCGCACTGCCTCCCCTGCTTCACCCAGAACCTCGACGAGCTGACCCGTAGCGAATGATCACGGGAAGGGGACTTCCCGCACGTCGTCCGGGTCCAGCCCGGCCTTGCGCTGCTCTTCGAACACCGCCGCAATAAGCTCGTCCAGGTCTTCCAGACGGGACAGGGTGCAGCAGTAGCGGCGCAGGGCGGCAGCGCCGTGCAGGCCCTTCATGTAGTGCATGGCCTGGCTGCGGGCCTGGGGCATGGCGGCCCACTCGCCCTTTTCCTCGCACATTTCGTAGATTTGGTCGCGCAAAGCGGTCATCCGCTGGTTCAGCGTCGGCTCGGGCGGGCGTTCCTCGCCCAGCAGCGCTGCGCGCACCTGCGCAAACAGCCACGGGTCGCCCAGCGCACCGCGCCCGATCATAACGCCGTCGCAGCCGGTTGCTTCTAATAAGGTAAGGGCTTCGTCGGCGGTGGTCACGTCGCCGTTGGCCAGCACCGGGACGGACACGGCCTGCTTGATGGCCGCGATGGCCGCCGTGTCGATGGGCGGGATGTACATCTGCTCCCGCGTGCGGCCATGGACGGCGATCAAGTCCGCGCCGTTGGCCTCAAGCTGTTTGGCGACCTCGACGCCGGTCAGGTGGTCGGCGTCCCAGCCGATGCGCATCTTGACGGTCAGCGGCGTATCATCGCCCAGCGCTTTGCGCGCGGCGGCGACCATCTGCCCGCAGAGCGGCGGGTCCAGCAGCAGTCTGCTGCCCGCGCCGCTGCCGGTGATCTTGGGCGCGGGGCAGCCCATGTTGATGTCGAGAATGTCAAATTGGATGCCCTGCTCCCTTACAAACAGAATTGCCTTGGCCATCGACTCCGGCTCCGCGCCGAACAGCTGGATGGCGTACAGGCCGTGGGGGTGCTTGTCCCGCAGCAGAGCCAGGGATTTTTCATCGTGGAAGTTCAGCGCCTTGGCGCTGGCCATCTCGCTGACGGTCCAGGCCGCGCCGTGGTCGGCCATCAGATGGCGGCACGCCGCGTCGGTCAGGCCGGCCATCGGCGCAAACACCGCGCCGGTGGGGATGGATAGGTTGCGTAGCTGCATAAGTTTCCTTTCCAAAAGGCTTCCCCCTCGGGGGAAGCTGCCGCCCGCAGGCGGCTGATGAGGGCAAAGTCCGCGCAGCCGCCCGTGACCGGGTCCCGGCCGTAAGCCCGCCCCCTCATCCGGCGCTGCGCGCCACCTTCCCCCGCCCGCGGGGGAAGGCTTTAGACTTTTCGATTTTTACATTCTATTCTACCATATTTTCCGCAAATGTGGTATACTGAAATGTAGATTGTTTATAAGGAGTATTGCGCATGAAACTCATGGTCCTGGACGGCAACAGCCTGGTCAACCGCGCGTTTTTCGGCATCAAGCTGCTGACGACGAAGGATGGCCGCTACACCAACGCCATCTACGGCTTCCAAAATATACTGCTCAACCTGCTGGCGGCGCACAAGCCCGACGCCGTCGCCATCGCGTGGGATGAGCGCGCGCCGACGTTCCGCCACACCGCCTACGACGGCTACAAGGCCACCCGCCACGGCATGCCAGAGGAGCTGGCCCAGCAGATGCCGGTTTTGAAGGAGCTGCTGACCGACCTTGGCTTTGTGCAGGTCAGCAAGGCCGGCTGGGAGGCCGACGATATTCTCGGCACGCTGGCCGCAGCGTGCGAGACCGCGGGCGGCACGACGCTGCTGGCGACCGGTGACCGCGACAGCTTGCAGCTTGTGGACGATGCAACGACGGTTTTGCTGGCGACCAACAAAGAGACCATCCCCATGGACCCTGCCGCCATCCGCGAGAAGTACGGCATCGAGCCGCCGCAGCTCATCGACGTCAAGAGCCTGATGGGCGATGCGTCGGACAACATCCCCGGTGTGCCCGGCATCGGCGAAAAAACCGCGCTGGCGCTGATTTCGAAGTTCGGCAGTTTGCAGGGCGTCTATGACAACATCGACGACAAGGCCGTCAAGCCGGGGCAGCGCGCCAAGCTGACCGCCAACCGCGACAAGGCCGACCTGTCCTATATGCTGGGCACGATCCGCAAGGACGCGCCCATCGAGACCGACCCTGCCGCCTACCTGCGCCAGCCCGGTGACCCCGCTGCCGCCGCACAGCTGCTGGCCGCGCTGGAAATGCACAAGCTGGTGGACCGCTGGGGCCTGAACGGCGGCACCGCGCCCGCCCCATCCGAGAATGCCGCACCGCTCGAGACCGTCGAGCCGTCCCCCCTGCCGCTGCTGCTGGAGGGCCGCTTCTACGCCGCCCGGAATGCCGACGGCGATTGGTACCTTGTGCAGGGGCAGGACGTCTACCTGCCCGACACGGACCGGCTGGCCGCGATTCTGGACAGCGGTGCCGAGCTTTGGGCGTTCGACGCAAAGCCGCTCTACCGCCTGGCGCTGGAGCACGGCGGCATCGGCAGTGCGCTGCGCTTTGACGGCAAGCTGGCCGCGTATCTTTTAAACCCGTCGGCCAGCGGCTATGAGGTACACTCCCTGGCCGCCGAGTACGGCGTACACGCCGCCTTTGCCTGTGGGGCCGCGCCCGATGCGGGCGTGCTGGCGGGCCTGTGCGACACGCTGGCCGCCGCGCTGGACGAGAGCGGCCAGCGCAAGCTGTTGAACGAGATGGAGCTGCCGCTGGCCCGGGTGCTGGCCGACATGGAGCGCATCGGCTTTGCGATTGACGCCGACGGCATCCGCGCGTTCGGCGACAGCCTGCGCAGCGAGCTGGACGGGATCTTAAACAATATTTATACAGCTGTCGGTTATTCGTTCAACGTAAACAGTCCGAAGCAGCTGGGCGAGGCGCTGTTTGACAAGCTGGGCCTGCCGCCGCGCAAGAAAAACGCCCGCGGCTACTCCACCGACGCCGAGACACTGGAAAGTCTGCGCCCCTACAGCCCGGTCATTGACGAGATCCTGAAATACCGCACCTACGCCAAGCTGCTGTCCACCTACGTGGACGGCCTGCTGAACGCCGAGGCCGCGGACGGGCGGGTCCACTCGACCTTCATCCAGACCGAGGCGCGCACCGGGCGCATCTCCTCCACCGAGCCGAACCTGCAGAACATTCCCATCCGCACCGAGCTGGGCAGCCGCCTGCGCGGCTACTTTGTGGCGGGCGCGGGCGAGACGCTTGTGGACGCCGACTACTCGCAGATCGAGCTGCGCATTCTGGCGCACATCACAGGCGACGAGCACATGCAGCAGGCGTTTTTGAACGGTGCGGACATCCACCGCTCCACCGCCGCCAAAATCTACCACATCCCCGAGAGCGAGGTCACGCCGCAGCTGCGTTCGGCCAGCAAGGCCATCAACTTCGGCATCATGTACGGCAAGGGCGCGTACTCCCTGAGCAAGGATCTGGGCATCCCGGTCAAGGAGGCGGACACTTTCTTAAAGACCTACCTCGACACCTTCCCGAAGGTGGACGGGTATATGAAGGACTGCATCGCCCACGCGAAGGACAAGGGCTACGTCGAGACGCTGTTTGGCCGCCGCCGCGCCCTGCCGGAGCTGGCCAGCTCGAACTTTCAGGTGCGCGCCAGCGGTGAGCGGATGGCCCGCAACACGCCGATCCAGGGCACTGCGGCGGACATCATTAAACTGGCCATGGTCCACGTCTGGCAGCGCCTGCGGGACGAGAAATTGCAGGCGCGTCTGCTTTTGCAGGTACACGATGAGCTGATCGTCGAAGCGCCCGAGGAAGAAATCGACGAAGTCAAGCGCATTTTGAAGGAAGAAATGGAAAACGTCGTGCATTACAGCGTTCCCCTGACGACGGAGGTCGGCGTGGGAAAGACGTGGCTGGAGGCACATTAAAACGGGGCACAGCCTGACGGCTGCCGCACTTTTCCGGGAAAATAGCAAGTAAGAAAACGTTGCGGGCCGGGCATGCCCGGCCCCTACATCGAGGTTTTGTTATGTATGTTTTAGGTATCGAGTCCACCTGCGACGAAACCGCGGCGGCGATTGTGGAGGATGGGCGGAAGGTCATCTCCAACGTCATCTCCACCAGCGTCAAAGAGCAGGCGCTCTACGGCGGCGTTGTGCCGGAGATTGCCAGCCGCCGCCATGCGGAGTATATCAGCGCCACCGTTGACAAGGCACTGGCCGACGCCGGCATGACGATGGCCGACGTGGACGCCGTGGCCGTGACGTTTGCGCCGGGGCTCATCGGCGCGGTGCTGGTGGGCGTCAATTTCGCCAAGGGGCTGGCCTACGCGGCAGGCAAGCCGCTTGTGCCGGTGCACCACCTGCGCGGGCACATTGCGGCCAACTATTTAACGCATCAGGATCTGAAGCCGCCGTTTCTGTGCCTCGTCGCCAGCGGCGGGCACAGCCACATTGTACTGGTCGAGGACTGGTGCCGCTATAAAATCTTAGGCCGCACCGTGGACGACGCCGCGGGCGAGGCCTACGACAAGGTCGCCCGCACGCTGGGTCTGCCCTACCCCGGCGGCCCCAGCGTGGCCGCGGCGGCGCGGGACGGCAACCCCAAGGCGTACAAGCTGCCCGTGCCCCATGTGGACGGCAAGTACAACGTGAGCTTCAGCGGCCTGAAAACCGCCGTCATCAACGAGGTCCACAACGCCGAGCAGAAGGGCCAGGCCGTGAACGTGGCCGACATGGCCGCGAGCTTTCAGGAGCGCATCGACCAGATCCTGGCCAAAAAGCTGCTGGCCGCGGCGGCGGACACAAACGCCAGGCAGGTCGTGCTGGCCGGCGGCGTCGCCGCCAATGGCCGTCTGCGCCAGCTGGTCAACGACGGCGCGCAGAAGCTCGGCGCAAAGATCTTTTTGCCCGAGCTGAAATACTGCGGCGACAACGGCGCGATGATCGCCGCGCAGGGGTATTACGAGTTTCAGGACGGCAATTTAGCCGATTGGAGCCTGAACGGCCTGCCGACGCTGCCGATTGATTACCGGTAATTTTCAACAAAGCAACCGCCGCACGGTGTAAAACGTGCGGCGGTTGCTTTGTTACTCTCTCTTTCTTCTGGGCAACCACGGCATGTGGCGCTGAATCTTGCGGGCAGCTTTTAACATAAATTCGTTGTATTTTTCCACTTTCGGGGAAAGTTGCGTTTTAGGCGGGTCACGCTTAAACGCATCTACGTCAAAATACTCCTCTTTGGGACGGATATAGATATAGCAAGGTTTCACCGTATCCCATCCCGGGAAAAAGCAAAAGCTCGCGTCCAACAGGCGGTAATGCGGATGGGTAAACGCATACCAGTTGATGTGAGACTCATCGTGCCACAGTGCAATGATGCCCCTGTCTTTGTCCTGCCGGATACGCTTTTGCAGTGTGTGGCAAAATTTCAGATAGGCGTCCCGGTCACCACCGTTGATGCCGCCGCAGACGTAATCACGCCCCAGTCCCATCGGAATGTACGCCTTGCAGCGTGGATTGTGGTCATAGGTAAACTCATAGTTATACCGCCAGTAAAATGCCGGGTGCAGCACAAATACCATGTGTTCATGCTTCTTCGGGCGCGGCAACAACATTTCCTCTGTGATTGGCTGTTTGAACTCACAGTTGGCGTTGAAAAAGTAAATGTAATCAAACGCTTTGAGCTGCTCCTCGGCTTTCAGGAAAATTTCAAACCGCAGCAATGTCGTGTACGGCCAAGGCATGGGCTCCTGAAAAATCCGGTGGATGCGCGGGTTGTCTTCCTCCTCCGCCAGATGGTCGACATCGGTAAATACGAAATACTCGACCTCACAGCTTTTCAGCAAATACTTTTCGGCGCTTTCGAGAAATCCCGGCCACAGGCGCACGTATTTTCCCGTTGCAATGTACAGTACAGCGACCTTTTTCATTCAGCATTCTCCTTGCACAGCACGGCCTCCGGCAGACGGATGCTGCCCCAGTCCTTCGCGTTCCACTCAAGATGTCCGCTTGTGAAGGTGTCCACTATACGGAACTGAATGCCCGGCACCCAGTCCTCGACCGTGTGCGCACCACCCTCGCCCGCTGTGAACAGCGTGAAATAGTTGCTGTACTTGCCTGGCGAGAGCACGCTCAAATCGTACTGCGCTGTGAACTCACTATCACCCTCATGCAGATTCAAATCATACAGACAGGACGTTGCCAACGGATTTCCCACCTCGTCACGCACCTCAAGCCGCAGTCCAACACGTTCCACCGATTCCTGCGCCTTGATAACGCAGTGTATCCGCACAGGCTGGGTACGTTCAATGGCCTCGACGGACGGCACCAATACCCGCACGCTCTGCAGACGTAGATTGTCACGTTTAAACCAGTTATCGCGCTTGAAATCGGAATAATCAACAAAATCAGCAGCCTGCGACTTGGTGGAGAGGTACAGCGCGATGCCCTCGTCCACGTCGCCGTCGAAGATGACCTTGCCCTTGTCCAGCACGATGCAGCGGTCACACAGGTCGCGGATCGTCGCCATGTTGTGGCTGACGTAGAGCACGGTCTTGCCGTCGCGCCGGGCAGCCTGGCGCATCTTGGTCAGGCATTTTTTCTGGAACTTCATGTCACCGACGGCGAGGACCTCGTCCATGATCATAATTTCGCTGTCCAGATGGGCGGCAACGGAGAATGCCAATTTCACGAACATGCCGCTGGAATAGCGCTTGACCGGCGTGTCGATAAAGTCACCGACCTCGGAGAACTCAATAATTTCCGCCATCTTGGCGTCAATTTCGGCGCGGGTCATACCTAAAATCGCGCCGTTCAGGTAGACGTTTTCCCGGCCCGTCATCTCGGGGTGGAAGCCGGTGCCGACCTCGAGCATCGAGGCGACGCGGCCATACAGGTCAATATCACCGGAGGTGGGGGCTGTGACGTGGGTCAGCAGCTTTAACAGCGTGGACTTGCCCGCGCCGTTCGAGCCGATGATGCCGACGGCCTCGCCCTTGTTGACCGTGAAGCTGACGCCGTTCAGCGCCATAAACGTCGTGCCGATCAGGCGCTGGTCGGTGCCAATGAGGGTGTTCGGGTCCTCCTTGCCGCGCTTGCGGGCCCACCAGCTTTGCAGGTCGCCGCGCAGCGTGCCGCCGCCGATCTGCCCCAAGCGGTACTGCTTTTTCACGTTCTCGACGCAAATCATCAACGAATTTTCACGCATACTCGCGCCCCCTTACACCGTATCGACGAAGGTCTTTTCGACCTTGCTGAAAAGCGACAGTCCCAGCGCCAGCAGCGCAACGGTCCAGATCAGCGACGACGCCCACATGATGCCCGTAACCTGCCCGGTGCCGAAGAAGATATAGCGGAAGCTCTCCATCGGTGCGGTCATGGGGTTGATGACCATGACGGCGCGCAGGACGGGGTGGGTGATCATCGACAGCGGGTAGACGACGGGCGAGCCGTACATCCACAGCTGGACGCCGAAGGTCACAACGACCATCAGATCGCGGTAGCGGGTCGTCAGGCTGGACACGATGATGCCGCAGCCAAGGCCCAGCAGGCCGACCTGCAGCACCAGCGGCACGCACAGCAGCAGCATGCCCCAGTGCGGGCTGACCTCGCCTTTGGCAAGGTAGACAAGCAGCAGGATGAAAAACAGTGCAAACTGCACAAGAAAGTTGATAAGGCCGGAGATCACCGTTGAAATCGGCATGGCCAGCCGCGGGAAATACACCTTGCTGAAGATGTTGGAGTTCGTCGTGAACGTGCCCGACACCTTGTTGATGCAGGACGAGAAGAAGCCCCACAGTGCCGTGCCGGCCAGATAGAACAGAATCTGCGGCACGCCGTCGGTGGACAGCTGGGCAATCGTGCCGAACATGACGCAGTACATGGCCGTGGACATGAGCGGGTTGATCAAAATCCACGCCGGGCCCAGCACCGTCTGCTTGTACATGACGTTGAAATCGCGCTTGACAAAGAGCCAGATCAGGTCCTTGTAGCGCCACAGCTCGCGCAGGTCGACACGGCTCCAGCCCTGGGCCGGGCCGTAGTGGACATGGTAGTTTTGCAGTTGCGTTTTTTCCATGCGTGGAACTCCTTAGGTTTTGTGTTTCAAAAAGGCTTGGTAGGCGGGCAGACCGATGCGCAGCAGCGCGGCGCGCAGACGCATCGAGCGCTGCCCCGTGGCCGCGGCCAGCGCGGTGTAGCTGTCGGCACAGGCGCGGCAGGCGGCGCGGTAGCGGGCCCGTTGGGCGGGTGTGGACAGGTCAAAGCACTGCTTTTCGGCAAGGTTCTGTATGGCGTCGTTCAGCAGCCCCTCGGCCCGCAGGGCATCGCCCTTTTGGGTAAAGTAGGCGCACCAGTCCAGCAGGTACTCGGGCCGATCCAGATAGGTGCGGCTCGACCCCTGCGCCATGATGCTGCCGCTGCGCTGCACGTAGCGGTAGCCGGGCGCGGCCAGGCAGGCAATGGTTTTGCACTGTGCCAGCAGGTGGGGCAGCAGGAACTGATCCTCATACCGTTTGCCCGGGGCATAGCGCAAGTGCTGGAACAGGCTGCGGCGGTAGAGCTTATTCCACGCCACAACGTAGTAAATTCTCGTTTCCGCCAGGGCAAAGCAGCGCTGCCAGACGCCGTCCTCGTCGAGGATCTCATCCGTAAAGCCGCTGAAATCCGGCTGCGGCAGCGGGCGGTTCGCTTCATCGACGTAGGTCAGGTTGAAGATGACCAGATCGGCGTCCTGCTGCCGTTGGGCGTCCACCGCGCGGCGGACGGCGTCGGGTTCTAATAAGTCGTCGCTGTCAACGAACAGCAGAAACTCGCCCATGGCGGCGTCGATGCCGGAGTTGCGCGCGGCGGACAGACCGCCGTTCTCCCGGTGGATGACCTTGATGCGCGGGTCCTTTTCTGCCCAGGCATCGCAGAGCGCCGGGCAGCGGTCCGGGCTGCCGTCGTCGACGAGGAGTATCTCCAAGTCCGCATAGCTTTGCCGCACAACGCTCTCCACACAGGCGTCGAGATAGCGCTCGACCTTATAGACCGGGATAATAACGGTGACGGTGGGCATGAGGGGGCTCCTTTTGTGATGGGGAAGGTTTCGGGCGGCGGGGACGGGCTGGACCCTTCAGGCCTGCTTCGCGGCCAGCTCCCCTAAAAGGGGAGCCTTTTTGCGCGGGCTTTGCCCGCGAGAAAGCCTCCTCGCTTTGCGGGGAGGTGGCCGAGCGCAGCGATGGCCGGAGGGGCTCTGCCCGTCACCCCCGCGCTCTCACATACATGGCAAACACGCCCAGCCCCGCCCTCAGTGCGGCGGCCCGCAGTTTCATCGACGCGCTCCCCTTTTGGGCGGCCAGCGCATCGTACACGCGGCAAAGCTCACGTTTTGTCTCGGCAAATTCCGCGCGGTGGCCGGGCTTGGTCAAATCGTAGGCGCGCTTGTTGTCGTGTAAAAACAGCGCAGCGTCGGTCAGCGCACCCTCGGCGCGGTCATACCAGCCGTTGCGCAAAAAGTATTCGGCGCGGTGGATGTCGCCTTTCGTCATGGCCAGGCGCACCTCATGGCGCGCACCGTCGGTGATGCTGCCCGCGTGGCGCAGCACATAATAACCCGTAAAGGCCATGCAGTAAACAGCGCTGCAATGTGCAATTAAATCCGGCAGCACGTAGTAATCCTCGTGCAGCAGGCCCACGGGGTAGCGCACGCCGTCAAAAAGCCTTGCGGCGTAGAGGCGGTGGGCCGTGCCGGTGAACTGGTTGATCCACGGCGTACTGAAGGCGTCCCAGAACGCATCTACGTCCAGCAGCGTATCCTTCGTAAACTGCTCGTCGGCGGGCAGCGGGTGCCGTGCGCCGTCCTCGGTCACAGGGCAGCCGTTGCAGATCACCAGCTCTGCGCCGGTGGTCTCCGCGCCCGCCAGCAGCTTTTCCACAAGGTCGGGCGCTATCGTGTCGTCGCTGTCCACCATCGTCAGCCAGGGGGCCGCGGCGGCCTGCACCCCGGCGTTGCGCGCGCCGGACGGGCCGGGCCCGGCCTTAGCCGGGTGCAAAACGCGGATGCGCGGGTCTTTTTTTGCCCAGGCATCGCACATTTCCGGGCAGCGGTCCGGGCTTTCGTCGTCGATGAGCAGCAGCTCAAAGTCCGGGAACGTCTGCGCAAGGATGCTCTCGACGCAGGCGTCCAGCGTTTTTTCCGCCTTGTAGACGGGTACAAGGATACTGACTTTCGGCATGGTGTCTCCTTAGTCGTCGACGCCGGGCAGGTGAATGAGGCTGCCCATGTACTCGTTGGCGCTCTCGGGGTGCCAGCGGGAGATACCGCTCTCGGTGGTGAAGGTCATCTCGCCGAACTTGATGCTGCCGTCATTGAGCGAGTACAGGTCGACGCGCACGGCAGTGTAGCCTTGGCTCAGCGTGCGGGCAATGTCCAGCATTTTTTCAAGGTTCGCCGGGCGGGGCAGATCGGCGTCCAGTTCCAGCGGCACATTGATGTTGAAGGGCAGCTGGTTCCAGTCGGTATCCAGAAAGAACATCCGTTCCTCCTTGTCGGTATAGCGCTCCTCAATATGCAAAATAATTTTCGGCTCGCCGTTGAAGCAGAAAATTTTGTAATCGTAGAGGTCGCCGCCGTCGTTTTCGATGAACTTTTCAGCGATGATGCGCGGTTTTATGTGGATGTACTGCACATCCAACCCGCCCATCAGGTAGCAGTAGTTCAGCTTAAGCCAGCCCTCGATCTTCCGCTTGGCGTCCGCCTTATCGAACTTAGATTTATCCTGCACGGCGATGTTCCAGCCCGCGCCGTGGTTGACCTTCAGCATGAATTTGTCCGGCAGCTTGTCGAAGTCGATGTCGTCAAAGCGATCCCAGACGCCCAGCAGCGGGATAAGGTATTCCTCGCCGATCTTCTCCTTGACCCACTCGCGCACGGCATACTTGTCAACGAGGGGATAGACATCCTCGAACCCGCCGTACAGCTTGAGCCACTGGGTCTTCTCGCTGAAGGATTTGGGGTGTTCGAGGTCGAGCGGTGTGTGAGTGTAGTTTGTCTCCAGGAACCATTTTTTCAGCGCCTCGGGGTAGTCCTTTTTCTGCAGGCACGCCCAGTAGGCGTAGTCCTTGTTGGCGATCTTGTGATATTTTGCGTAGGTATACAGATATTTGGCGCTGATGGCCGGGCCGTTGTGGGCAAGGTACGCCAGCGCCTTTTTCGCATGACGGGGCAGCCAGGTCACGGCGCGGCCAATCTTGTACGACGACGAGCCGTAGACGGCCTCCAGCTCATGCTGTAAAATGCGGGCCCGTTCTTCGGCGGTCAGTTCGTTCATTTCTTCCATGATTCAGCACTCCCCTTTTTCGGTTTTGATACGTGCCTCTTCCAGCAGGGCCCGCACCTTGGGCTTCCAGATATAGTGGCGGCAGACCTTCGTGATAAAGAACCACACAGGGTTTTCCACCTCGCACCACAGGCGGGACAGCGCACTTTCGTTATTGTAGTTGACGATGCGGCGCAGACGGTCGGCGTGGTAGGTGTGCAGGTTTTCCATGTAGGTCTGGGCGTCCTGCGTCAGACGCGGGTCCTTTCGCGCTTTATACAGGTCTTCGTACTCGCGCAGAAAGCGCACCAGCCCCGCCGCGTCGAATTTGCGGGTGATGCAGCGTTGCTCGTACAAAATCAGCGCCGTGAGGATATCGTTCTGGTAAGGGCTGCGGCGGTGGTAGGTGCTGCCCTCGATCTGGCGGTAGTTGAACATGCAGTCTGGCAGATAGTAAATGTCGCCGTAGGGCAAAAACTGGAAGGTCAGCGGGTTATCGATGATGGGGATGCCGCTCTTGTACGGGTCGATGCCCTGCAGGCCGATGTTGCGCAGCAGCAGCGCGTTCGTGTGGATGTACAAAAAGCTCCAGTATTCCTCGGCGGTCAGGCTGCACTCCCGGATCGGCCGCTCGATGGGGACGGTCTTGCCGGTGCTCTCCCAATAATAGCAGCCGTTGTGACCGCAGCCAATGTATTTGTGCTCGACGTCGGCGTCCAGCACGTCGACCTGCTTCTGCAGCTTGTGGTCGTCGGTGTAGAAGTCGTCGCCGTCCAGATAACTGACGTACTCGCCCTTGGCCTCGTAGAACAGCCGCCCACGGATGGCGTTCATCCGCTTGATGCGCTCGTTGGCCTCATATTTTGCGCCGGGGATGCGATCCATCACAAAAACGCGCACGGTATCGGGATATTTTTCTTCCCAGACGCGCAGCTTTTCGATCGTCCCATCGTCGGAGCCGTCGTCCGCACAGAGGACTTCGACCGGGAAATTCGTCTTCTGTGCAAGTACGGTCTCCATCGTCTTGTCGACATAGGGTGCCAGATTGTAAAACGAGATCAGCACGCTGACCTTGGGCTGGTTCATGGTGGGTACCTCTTTTTTATCGTGTTATGGCAAATTTTGTAACCGCCGGGCGGCTTCGTGTAGATCGTGCGCCGGCTGCACGCCGTGCGCCTGCCAGTAGACGGCACTGCGGAAGCCTCGATCCAGCACGATCCACGGCAGCCCCAGCAGCTCGGCGCAGCTCTTGTCCACCTCGGTATCGCCCAGCATAACGTCGCCGGGGGCGATGCGGGGGCGCAGCAGCTCCGCCTTGCGGCGGTCAGCGCGCACCGGCGGCACGACCAAAAGCTCCACCGTTAACGGCAGAATGCCGCAGCGCGCCAGCGTCTGCCGCAGCGCGTCGGCGTTCTGCCGTGCCGAGATCAGCACGACGTCCCGCCCTGCTGCCCGCATGGCCTGCAAAAACGGCAGCGTGTCGGGGTAGACCGTGTCCAGCGCCAGATATTCGGGCTGCTCTATGCCAGTGCGCCAAGCATCGGCCAGCTCGGCGCAGGTTTCCGGCGCAAACCCGGCCAGCATCAGCCACGCCTTTGTGCTGTGGCCGTCGGCTTTGTAGCGCAGGTAATCCGGCGCGGCGGCAGGCCAGAGCAGTCCCCGCGCCGCCAGCAGGTCGCGCAGCAGTTTTTCGTGGCGGGCACTGCTGTCCAGCAGCGTGCCATCCACATCGCAGTACAGCGTCACCGGATCACCACTTCCTGATAGACCCGCAGCACGGCTTTGACCGTGGGGTCGGGCTGCAGCCATGCGTCGGGCACGGGCTGGTCGCAGAGGTTCGCCCAGAATGCCCGCACCAGCTGGAAGCCGGCGGCGGAAGCCATCGCCGTGCCCGCACCGATGCGCAGGTTGCAGTCGATGAGGTTCCACCGCCCGCGGTGCTGCATGAACTGCGCGCAGAACGCCGCCGGGCAAGGCAGCAGATCGGTCAGGGTTCGGATGTAGTCCTCGATTTCCGGCACGTCCAGCGGGCGCATCTTCGTGCAGACACCAGACTTCGTCACGACACGCTCCCGGCAGAAAACCCGCAGCTTTCCCTGCGCGTTGAAGATTTCGGCGGTGATTTCGGTGTCGCCGCCGTCGCACTTTTCCTGCAGAATGCTGCCGGGGTGCGGCGTGTAGCCCTCGCTCCCGACCACGGTACGCAGCCCGATGGAGCCGCAGCCGACCTCCCGTTTTTCCACGTAGGCGCGCCCCTGTTCCATTGCCTCCGGCGCAACCAGCGGCGGGGTGGGCAGACCGTGCGCCTGCAAAAATTCTGCCATGGCCTTTTTATCGCTAAGCAGTTCCGCCGTGTGGCGCAGCGGCGCGGTGGAGCGCACCCCCAGTGCCTGCAGCGCCGGGGCGTCCGCTGCCCAAGTGAATAGGTCCTGATCGATGAGCGGAATCAGCACATCAATATGATTTTCCCGCAGCAGATCGAGAATTTGTTGTTCATACGCCGGGTCGGCCAGCGGCAGTACCCGGTGGAACGCCCCGCCCAGCGCCGCCGCAGGGACAAGTTCGCGCGGGTTCGTATCGCAGAGGTGCAGGCAGATCTCGTCGCCGAACGCCTGCTGCGCCACCTGCACCAGATGCCAGCCGGTCGTGACCCCGGCGGACAGAAGCATAACATTCAGCACGGTTTACCCTTTCGCCTGTACGGTCTTCAAAAATTCGTCGTAGTCACGGATATAATCCGCCGCCTCGTAGTAGGAATCCGCCGCAACGCAAAGCACGGAATTTTCCTGCTGCCAGATCATCTCGCGCCAGATGTTGTGCTCCACAATCAGTCCCTTGGCGGGGTCGTCCAGCAGCACCTCGCTCTTTTCGTGGCCGTCGTCCAGCCGGATGAGGATGCTGCCGTAGGGGCACCACAGCACCTGCCGCAGCGCCTTGTGGGCGTGGCCGCCGCGCTGGGTACCCTGCGGCGCGCCGTAAATATAGTAGATGCGCTTGATGTCAAAGGGGACGTCGTGGCCGCCCTCAAAGACCGAGAGCGTACCCAGCCCTTCGGCCGTAATGCTCTTCATGCTGATGGTCTGGATGATCATAGTTTTGCCTTTCTTTCAGTCAGACAGTTTGATAACGGCGGTGCCGTCCACCATGGCGCAGTACCCGTTTGCCGGGTAAAGCGGCATAGCCTGCACAGCCTTGGTCTCGCCCAGCGCGATCAATGTGCCGCTGTCCGCAATCACGGCGGCGCTGCTGCCCATGACATGCTGGAACCACCACTTGATCGTGCCGTCATAGGTCACGGCGGAGTTCACCTGATGCAGGTCGCCCTCCTCATAGCGGCTGAACGCCGGGTCATGGTAGGCTAGCTGAGAATCGGTAAAGCTGCCCACGAAGGCCACCGGCGTTGTGCCCGGCTCGTAGCCGTCCAGCTTGCCCACGTCGGCCATGATCTGCGTCATCTGACGGGCGGTGTTGTCATAGACAAGCTTCGTGTAGACATACGCGCCGTTGGCGCAGAGAATATTGCGCAGGATCAGAAAACCGCAGAGTAGTTTGACGAGTACCCCACCCACTTTCCAATCAGCGGGGGTAAGCGCTGCCCCATCAAAAAGCAGCATCGGTACAAGATAAACAAGGAACAGCGCGTGCTGCATCAGGATATACACATTGCCGGATGCCAGCAGATGACTGACATTCAGCCCCAGCGGCAGCAGCGCCACCGCCCACAGCACTTGGGCAGCCATGCGCCCACCGCGCCCACGCAGCCGCAGCGCAAGCCCCGCCGCCGTCAACACAAAAAGCAGTGCGGTGGCCGCCCGCATGCCCCGGTCATTCCAGCCGGAATAGCCGAACAGCGTCTTGAAAAAGTTGCCATAGGTCGCCGGGATACCCGCCAGCACCGCCGCAGGCCCCAGACGAAGCAGTTGCGTCAGGCCGTTGCCAGTGTCGGCCAATCGGTAGCCCGTGACCGCCAGCGAAACTTTGAGTGACACGAGATACAGTGCCGTGCCCAACGCCAACGCCGCTAAAGCGCACACCCCCTGACGCAGCCAGTGCCGTCACTCTGCGCCCTGCAGTGCACGTTGCAAAAGCAGCAGCAGGTACAGCCCCACCGCGAACTGGATGTAGGATTGATACAGCGCCAAGCAGCCGCACAGGCAGACCGCCGCACCCAGATAGCCCCACAGCCGGGGCAGCCGCTCGGTACACCAGACGGCGGCGCAGGCCAGCAGCATTGCCAGCAGGTAGGCGTCCGTCTCGTAGGTGTAGGTCGCCAGCTGTGCCGTGACCGAGGCGCAAGTTCCCAGCAGGCCGGTAAGCAGCGCCGCCGACCACTTTTTCAAGTGCAGCAGCGATGTGATGCAGTAGCTCGTCAGCGCCAGATACACGATGCTAAATGCGCCGATCAGCCACGGCGCAGCGATTTTTCCGCGCACGAGCGGGAAATACAGGTTCTGCGCCCAGCGCCCCAGCACATACATCGTCCACTGGGCATCGAACACCAGCACGGTGCTGTCATGGTTGGGGAACAAATTCGTGAAGGCGAACCCGTGCGCCAGCAGCATGCACAGCGCTGCAGCCGCCGCTACCGTGCGCAGCAGCGCGGTATCGATACCCTGCAGCCAGTCGCGTGCGGCAGTCTTTGATTTTTGTAAAAGCGGCATCATTCGGCGGCGTTCTCCTTTTCCGCAAATTCGTACACAGTGCGCAGTTTTGCCGCGTCGCCGTTGGTGGGCGGCTGCCAAGCGCGCTGGGCCTTTTTGAACGGGCAGTTCTGCGGCACAATGAGCCGCCCCACCAGCCCGCGCACAAGCCGGGATTTGCGGCGGTCGTTGAAGTAGTATTCGTAGGCCAGGCGGACGGTCTTATCCTGCGGGTACGCGGCCCGCAGCACCTCCAGCATGGCGCGCCACTCCCCCGCCATGCGGGCGCGGGCGGCCTCGTCGGTGGAGACGCCGCCGCCGTACTCATACCAGACCGTCACACGGTCATACCGGGTGATGCGCACGCCCTGCACGGCGAAGAGCCGCAGGGCAAAATCCTCGGCCAGACGCACATGCCCGGCCATTTTGTCCAACGCCGCGAGGAAAAGCTCCCGCTCGTAGACGACCCCCGCGCCGCTGATGCCGTCATCATAGAGCAGCACATTGCGGCGGATGATCCTTGCATCGTAGCGCACGGGGTCGTAAGGGGTGCGGTCAAAGGGGCTTTCGCCGGGCACGGGGTGCGGGGCCCCGCCCGGCGCAAAGTAAGCCTGCTTGCCGAAGGCCGCGCGGGGGGCGTCGGCCTGCAGCCGTTCCAGCCACCAGGAAAGCGTCGTTTCATCGTAGAGAAAATCCCCCGGCGAGAGCATAAGCACCCATTTTGTGCCCGCCATGCGCACAGCGTTCTGCGCGTTTTTCACGGTGCCGCCGTTGGGGTCCAGCTTGGCGGTCTGCACATCGGTGATGCCGTGGGCTGTCAGGTAGGCGCAGCTCTCGGCAAAGTAGTCCTCAGCCGAGCCGTCGTCGCCCAGAACGACTGCAAAATTGCGGGTATCCTGCATCGCCAGCGAGGCCAGTGTGCGCCGCAGTGCCCCGGCATCCGGGCGGTATTGCAAAATGACGATGGTTAAAAGCGACATATTCACCCCTCCATCCGCCCCATTTTCCCGTTCCAGAAATCCACGGCACCTCGGAACGCGCCGTAGCTGCGGCCTTTTTTGCGGCTCAACAGCTTTGTCAGGGCGTAGCGTGCCGCGCCGGTGAGGAGGGGGAGAATCGTTTTCAGCTTCGCATAGGCCGCGCTCTTGCCCTTGCAGGTCAGGTACAGCGTGTTGCGGGTGATGTAGTAGACCGACAGCATCCCGCCCGCGCTGCCGCCCGCCTTGTGGTGGATGACAGCATCGGGCAAAAACCACATCGGCACGCCCGCCTGCGCCAGACGAATGCAGTAGTCAACGTCCTCGCAGTACATAAACAGCGTCTCATCGAGATAGCCGACCTTCTCAATCACGGCCCGCGGCAGCAGCACGCAGCAGAACGTGATAAAGCTGACCTGCTTTTTTTCGGCAAATTCGGGGCCGTCCTTTTTGTGGCCGCCCAGGTGCTTTACCTTGCCGGTCTTGGGGTCCAGCTCACCGCCCGCAAACCAGATCTCGTCGGGCGGGTCCATAAACAGCATCTTCGGGCAGCTGACCGCCCCCGCGGGGGTCTCGGCCAGCAGCTTTTCAAGGAAATCCGGGCAGACCGACGTGTCGTTGTTCAGCAGCAGCGCAAAGTCGCAGCCGTCGTCCAGCGCACGGCGCATACCGATGTTGTTGGCCGCAGCAAAGCCGACGTTGCGCTCTTGCGGCAGGAACGCCGTGTTCGGCGGCAGTTTATTTTGCAGTTGTGCAACGGAATCATTCGGCGACGCATCGTCGATTAAAATCACTTCAAAGTCCGTGAACGTCTGCTTTTGCAGGCTGTCCAGACAGACGAGCGTGTCCTGCCAACCGTTATAATTGGAAATTACGATACCGACTTTCGGCATGGTTCACCCCTCAAACTCGTTCACGGCGTCGATGACGGCCTGCACCTGCGCGTCGGTCATGCCGTAGAACATCGGCAGGCTCAGCTCGGTGGCGGAAATTTCCTCCGCCAGCGGCAGTGCGCCCCTGCCAAGGCCAAGCTCGGCGTAAGCGCCCTGCAGGTGGATGGGCGTCGGGTAGTGCTTGTTCGTGCCGATGCCGCGGGCGTTCAAATGCTTTTCCAGCGCGTTGCGGTCAGCGCAGCGCACGGCGAAGATATGCCAGACGTGGGTGCAGTCGGGCAGCTCGGCGGGCAGCGTGACCGCCGGGTTGTGCATTTCGGCCAGATACCGCGCGGCAATGCGGCGGCGCTCGGCGTTCATGGCGTCGAGGTGCGGCAGCTTGGCGGCCAGGAACGCGGCCTGCAGCTCGTCCAGGCGAGAGTTCTGGCCCTTGTAGATATGGTGGTATTTGTAGTCGCTGCCGTAGTTGCCCAGCGCACGGATGCGCTCGGCCAGCGCGTCGTCGTTCGTCGTCACGCAGCCCGCGTCGCCCAGCGCACCCAGGTTCTTGCCCGGGTAGAAGCTGAACCCGGCGGCGTCCCCCAGACTGCCCGCGCGGCGGCCCTTGTAGGTCGCGCCGTGGGCCTGGGCGGCGTCCTCGATGACCTTGAGGCCGTGGGCGTGGGCAATGGCGTTGATCTCGTCCATCGGGGCGCACTGGCCGTAGAGGTGCACGGCCATGATGGCCTTCGTGCGCGGGGTCACGGCGGCCTCGATGCGGGCGGGGTCGATGTTGTAGCTTTCGAGCGTCGGCTCGACCAGCACGGGCGCTGCGCCCGCGTAGCTGATGGCCAGCACCGTGGCGATAAAGGTGTTGGACGGGGCAATGACCTCGTCCCCGGGGCCGATGCCCATGGCCTTTAAAATGAGCACCAGCGCGTCCAGCCCGTTGCCGCAGCCGACGCAGTGCCTGACGCCGCAGTAATCGGCAAAAGCCTTTTCAAAGGCGGCGTCCTCTCTGCCGCCGATGTACCAGCTGTTGTCCAGCACGCGGGCAAACGCGCCGCGCAGGTCGGCATCCAGTTCCCGCTCCATCGGGCGGAAGGAGACAAACGGCACGGTAACAGGAGTTTCGGACATGGAGTGACACCTCGTTTAAATAATAAATAAAAAATAATAAATAAAAAATAATAAATAATAAATGTGGTGGACCGCGGCGCTGCGCACCGCTCAAAAATTTGCGGCGTTGTAGGGGTCGGCGTCCCCGACGACCCGCATGTGCACCACGTTTTCCCGCAAAAGGGCGGACAAGACCTACTATATCGTCTTATTATACAACAAAGCGGATGATTTAGCAATAAAAAAGGGATGCCGCTTTGCGAAAACGGCATCCGTTCCGGGATAAAGTTATTCGGCGGTCTCCCGCGGGGCGCGGGTGGCGCATTCAGGGCCGCAGCTGCACTCGTCAATGCTGACGTGGTCGGCGCAGCAGCAGCGCCCCTCAAGATGGCGGCAGCCCCTGTCGTCGCAGTGGATCTCGGTCTCGGGCGAGGCCGGCTGGTTGTCGGTAGCGACGTTGCCGCAGCCCTCGCTGTTGCGGTAGCTGCCGCAGACAGCGTCCCCGGGGCCGGTATGGCGGACATTGATGCCGTCCAGGCAGCAGCAGCCCGCCTTGTTATGGCAACAGTCATACTGGGCACAATCAAGATAGCTCATAAAAACACCTCCGTGCGCACAGTATGTGCAGGCGCGGAGGGGGTTATACACGGGGCTTATTCCTTCGGCAGTTTCTTCCCTGCGCACCGGAATTACGCCAGGCCACATGGCATGGTCCCCGGCAGATTTATACAAACCGTGCAATCGTGCGCAGCAGGACATCCTTGAACAGCGGCTTGCTGATGTGGGCGTTCATGCCGGAATCCAGGCATTTCTTCACGTCCTCGGCGTAGGCGTTGGCGCTCATGGCGATGATGGGCACAGTCCCGGCACGGGGCTGCCCGCTGGCGCGGATGGCCCTGGCCGCGGCGTAGCCGTCCATGACCGGCATCATCAGGTCCATCAAAATCGCATCGCAGCCCGCCGGGTCGGCGGCAAAGGCGCGCACGGCGCTCTCGCCGTCAAACGCCTTGACGACCTCGGCCCCGGCGCTTTTCAGCATGAACTCGGCGATCTCCATGTTCAGCTCGTTATCCTCGACAACCAGCAGGCGCTTGCCGTGCAGGTCGGTGGAGGCTTCCTTCTCCGGCCCGGCGGCGGGCGGGTCGTGGTCTATGGCAAACGGCAGCGTAACGGTAAAGCTGCTGCCCTCCCCCACCGTGCTCTCGACGGTGATCGTGCCGTTCATCTTCTGCACCAGCTGGCTCACGATGGACATCCCCAGCCCGGTGCCGCCGTACTGGGAGCGCGCGGCGTTGTCCTCCTGGCTGAACGCCTCAAACAGGTGGTTGTCAATAAAGTCCTGCGTCATGCCGATGCCGGTATCCCGGATCGTGAACGCATAGACCGCGGTGTCGGCGGTGCGGCTCACCTCCCGCAGGCGGGTGGTGATGCTCCCGCCGGGCTTGTTGTACTTGATGGCGTTGCTGTACAGGTTCACAAGGATCTTTTTCAGGTAGAGCGCACTGCCCAGCAGGTCGGCGTCGTGCACATCGTCGTGGTCCGTGTACAGTTGCAGCCCGCTCTGCTCCGCCTGAATGCGGACGATGTCATCGACCTCAGCAAGGGTCCGGGCGAGGTTAAAGGGCTTTGCCTCCACCACAAAGCTGTTGCTCTCGATCTTGCTCATGTCCAGCACGTCGTTGACGAGGGAGAGCAGGTGCTTAGCCGAAATATCGATCTTGCCCAGGCAGTCATCGACCCGCGCCTCGTCGCTGCGGCAGTCGCGGATGACCTCCAGCATGCCCAGAATGCCGTTGATGGGCGTGCGGATGTCGTGGGACATGTTGGCCAAAAAGCGCGTCTTGGTGCGGTTGGCGCCGGCCTCGCTCTCCAACGCATTGTGCAGCCGCTGGCCGATGTGCAGGTAGCGGCCCGCATCCCGGACACGGACCTCCTCCTTGCGGGCCAGCACCAGCGCGTAGTAGGTCTCCTTCTTTTCCAGCGCGGCCAGCATCAGGGCGGTGTTGCCGTTGGCTTTGGCGTATTCATAGCGGAAGGTCTCGGCCCGCAGACCGACCTGGGCCTCCTTGGGGTCGCGGCGCAGGTAGTCGTCCATGGCGTCCAGCACCCACTCGACCTGCGCATTGTCCCCGGCATCCATGCCGCAGTCGAACAGCACCTTGCAGGAGGCCAGGAACTCCTGCGCGTGCAGCTGGGGCAGGTGCTCCCGAAGCTCGGCGCAGCAGCGTTTGTACCCGGCGGTGTCGCCCGACTTATAGGTCAGCAGCGTGCTCACGATCCGCACTTCCTCGGGCAGGATCTCCCGGCCCCGGTTGGCCAGGCATTTGGCAAGGGCATCCTTTGCCTCGTCCAGCCGGTCCAGATGGCAGCAGATCTCCGCCAGATTGCGGTAGATGTAGGCGTGCATCACCTCATCGGAGACGGGCAAGTTTTTCTCTGCCTCGCGGATGGCCTCAAGCGCCTTCTCGTAGTCCTGCTGGGCCAGATAGGTCACGGCAAGGTTGTTGTACTCATAGGCGTAACGGCTGACCTCGCTGTGTTCCCGCGCAATTTTAAGGCCCTCACGAATGTAGAAGCGGGACAGTGCGTACTCCTGCACATAGTAGGCCACCACACCGACGAGGTTGAAGCAGGCGATGATCTCCGGGCGGTACCGGTAGCTTTTGTAATCAATAATGAACGGCTCCAGGATTTCCCGCGCGGCGAGGAAGTCGCCCCCGCGGTAAAAGAGCAGCGCATAGCGGAAGAACGCCATCATCCGCACATCGGTCTTTTCGGTCTCCCCGGCCAGTACATCGGCAAAGAAAGTCTTGCGCTCCTGCAGTGGGGCGTTTTCCAGTTCGTCGCAGCGCTTATCAAATTCTTCGTAGGTCATCATCGCACACCACCTTTGGCAGCTATATTTTAATTTATCATAGCATAAATGTCTAAAGAAAAAAAGGTGTTTTTTGCTTTAAAGCCCTCCTCGCAGGAGGGGGCGGGGGGTGTCGAAAAATCCTAACGGGATGATCGCGGGCCTTCGGCGGGTTTGTAGGGAACGGTCTTGACCGTTCCGTGCAGCTTAGCCGACAGCAGCCAGCGGTGCGGATGGGTCAAGACCCATCCCTACATTACTACCCGAAAAAAGGCTTCAGACTGTAGGGGCGGCCTTGCGGCAGCCGCTGCCCTCCCGGGTCGATGACGAGCATCGACCCCTA